>Ga0268253_10000069_pt1 | contig 29818 bp, 23 predicted proteins | sample AgamicMgMarz_FD_200250 | JGI IMG/M metagenome (GOLD analysis project Ga0268253, IMG submission 200250) | Agave microbial communities from Guanajuato, Mexico - Mg.Ma.rz (v2) (version 3) | ecosystem: Host-associated > Plants > Phyllosphere > Phylloplane/Leaf | place: Guanajuato, Mexico... | reverse complement strand
TCGTGCGCAAGGTGCGCCAGAAGCTCGAGAAGGTGTCGCCGGACTGGAACTACATCCACACGCACTTCGGCGTCGGGTACCGCTTCGACCCGGAGCGGCGCGACGGCACCGAGGCCGAGTCGCCGGTGGCGGCTGCTGCCGAGCCGCCGGTCGAGGACGCCGACCTGAACGCCGCGCGCATCACGGACATCGAGGGCGAGCAGCCCACGCTGGACGACGAGGCCGCGACGCTGCTGGCGCCGTAGGCTCGCGGCTACGCCGCCACGGCGCGCCGCGCCGGCATGCCAACCGCCAGCAGGCGGTGCGGGGTCGAGCCGATCAGCCCAGCCGTCACCCGCCGCGAGATCCCGACCTCCCGCAGCGTTCGCCGGGCCAGGCTCATAGCCGGGGGCCGGGTCGGTCCGTGCGCGTCCGAGGCCACGATGTCGATCAGCCCTTCCGCGATCAGCTCCCAGGCGGCGGTGCACGCATCCTCGCCGTGGTTTCCGGTCAGCGATTGCGCGTTGAGCTGGGCGAGCGACCCGGCGGCCAGCTCGGCGCGCAGTCCGGCGCCGGCGTCGAGGCTCGCGTCGGCGCTGCGCTCCGGGTGGGCCACCAGCACCCCGAAGCCGCGGTCGCGCAGCTCGGCCGTGGCCTCGTGGAAGTCGTCGCCGATGCCGTGGAATGGGGTCTCGACCAGCACCCAGCGCGCCTCCGACGGTCCCTGCGCCAATAGCTCGAGCTCGCTCTGGCGCAGCAGGCCGACCATCTCGTGGCCCAGCTCGCCGCCGCAGCGGATCTCCAGCGGGATGCGGGCCGCCTCGAGCCGGAAGCGCAGCTCGAGCACACGCGCGTGGATCTCGACGGCGTCGGTGAGGCCGAGGTCGGGACGCACGTGAGGCGTCACCACCACAGTGCCGGTGCCCTCGGCCACCGCCGCGCGGGCCAGCTCGAGGCTGGCGTCCATGTCCGCCGGACCGTCATCGACCCCAGGGAGCAGGTGGAAGTGAAGGTCGGCGTATGGCATCTCCCGTGCAGCATCGGCGCCGCGCGCGGGGATCCCGTGACAGTCCTGTGACCCGTGTGTTGAGCGCAGGTGAAGCGTTCAGCAGTTGATGCGCACGTGGGCCGTGCGCGGGCCGTGCGCCCGGCGGCGGCGGCGCGCGTCAGCAGGCGGTGGTGCGCGACCGTCGTCGCGTCGACGCCGCAACGTCCTCGGAGGCGCCCCGCGGGTGGCGCGGGGTCAGCCCGGACGCGCGCCATCGTGGCTTCGCCGGCGCGATCGACTGCCGCCAGCCAGTACCGCCCGCGTCCATCATCGACCAGATGTCCGGCAGCATTCGCTTGATTACGGGTTGCCATACTTCGCCGCCGCCATGTCCAGGAATCAGCGCATCGGGCTGGTGGTGGGCGCTCTGATCGTCGCCATAGTGGCCTTCCTGGTCGCCCAGCCGGGAGACGACGACGACTCGACGCCGTCCTCGAGCGCGACTCAGACGCAGACCACGGCCGACGACGGCAGCGCGACCGAGACCGAGGCGCAACCCGAGCAGCCGGCCGAGCCGCCGGTCACGCGCATCCGCGTCAAGGGCGGGGTGGTCGCGGGCGACGTGAAGTCGATCGAGGTCGCCAAGGGCGACACCGTGCGCATCGTGGTCAGCTCCGACGTCGATGACGAGATCCACCTGCACGGGTACGACCTCGAGCAGGATGCGGCGCCCGGGAAGCCGGCCCGCTTCAAGTTCGAGGCCGACGTCGAAGGCGCGTTCGAGCTCGAGAGCCACGCGGCGGAGGACGCCGGCAAGGAGCCCTTGCTCGCCCGCCTGCTCGTCGGACCGTCGTGATCTGGGATGCACTGTTCGCCCACGCGGGCGGACTGATCGGGCGCTCGGACCTTCCGATCCCCGAGTGGCTGTTCGGCTGGGCCGCCGCGATGGTGCTGGTCATCTCGTTCGTGGCCTTGGCGATCCTGTGGCCGGAGCCCAAGCTCGAGGGCGACCGCTGGCGCCCGCTGCCCGGCGGCCGCGCGCTGGGCAGCCGGGTCGTCGAGATCGTCTGCGGGGCGATCGGGATCGGGCTGCTGGGCGCCGTCGTCTACACCGGACTCGAGGGCACGCAGAGCCCGGCCGCCAACTTCGCGCCGACGTTCGTCTACGTGATCTTCTGGATCGGCCTGGTCCCGGTCAGCGTCCTGTTCGGCGACGTCTTCCGGGCGTTCAACCCGTGGCGCGCGCTCGGGCGCGCCGTCGGGTGGGCCGCCGGCCGCGTGGCGCGCTCCGGGCTGCCCGCGCCGCTGGCCTACCCCGAGCGGCTCGGGCACTGGCCCGCAGCAGCCGGCGTGTTCGCGTTCGCCGTCCTGGAGCTGGTGCGCTCGGGCGGAGACCAGCCGGACACCGTGGCGATCGCGACGCTGATCTACTCGGCGATCACGTTCATCGCGATGGCGCTCTATGGCGTGGAGGCGTGGAGCGCGCGCGGCGAGGCCTTCTCGGTCTACTTCAACCTGTTCTCGCGCATCTCCGTGTTCGAGACGCGCGACCGCGTGCTCGGCCTCAGGCCGCCACTGGCCGGCCTCGCCCACCTCCAGGCCGGCGCGGGCACGGCCGCGCTGCTGGCGGTGATGATCGGGACGGTCACGTTCGACGGCGCCGGCGAGGCGCCGATCTGGACCGGCGTCTCCCCCGACCTGACGAGGTTCTTCGGGGACCTCGGACTGTCGCCGCAGCCGGCCTTCGAGCTGACCTTCCTGATCGGGTTGACCGTCGCGGTCCTGCTGGTCGCCGGCCTCTACCGGCTCGGCATCCTTGGCGCCCGCAGCGTGGGCGGCGGGTTCAGCGCGCAGCGCCTGTCGCGCGCGTTCGCGCACTCGCTGGTGCCGATCGCGCTGGCCTACGTGATGGCCCACTACCTGACCTACCTGCTGTTTCGCGGCCAAGCGATCGTGTTCCTGGCCTCCGATCCGCTCGGAGACGGATCCGACCTGTTCGGCACCGCCTCGACGCAGATCGACTACGGCTTGATCGGGGCCACCGCGACCTGGTACTGGCAGGTGGCCTTCGTGGTGGCCGGCCACGCGGCCGGCCTGACGCTGGCTCACGACCGGGCCCTGGCGCTCTACGACGACGCCAAACTGGCGGTGCGCTCGCAGTACTGGATGCTCGCGGTGATGGTCGCGTTCACGAGCCTGGCGCTGTGGCTGCTCTCGCAGGCGAACACCTAGACTCGGGCGCGATGTACTTCGCCCACGCGGGCCACTGGCTGACCTCGATCGCGTACTTCGTCCCGGTGATCGCGTTCCTGGTCTGGCTCGGCGTGACGCAGATCAAGGACCGCCGGGACCGCAAGCAGGGTTAGGCGAAGCCGTGGCTAGGTCGCGGCGGCACGCTGCGCCCCGGCACCGTCCTGACTTTCCCACCGTAGCGGTGGTCAGGGCAGGACGCCGTTAGCTCGGCCAGGGCCACGCGCTCCGCGTGTTGACACCCCCCTCGGCTTCGGCGACCAGAGGCTGCCGCGCTAAGGGGCGCTCGCGACGCCGAGCGAGTTGGCGCCGAGTACCTTCGGCGAGCCCTTCTCGTAATAGACGTCGAGCTCTGAGATCCCGAAGCCCGCACCCTTGAGCAGGTCGACCGTGGGGCGGGTGAGGTGGCAGCCGCCGAAGACGCGCTTCTGGACCGGCTCGAGCCGGTGCTGCCAACGCCGCACCGCGTCGTCGGGCGCCAGCCCGTGCTCGAGGAAGTGCAGGGTCCCGCTCGGCTTGAGCACGCGACGCAGCTCGAGCAGGGCCGCCTCGGCATCGGGGATCGTGCACAGCGTCCAGGTCGTCAGCGCCGTGTCACAGCTGTCGTCCGCGAGGGGGAGGGATTGGCCATCCAGTCCGGAGCGCTCGACCGGGACCGGTGAGCTCGCGACGCGTTCGGCGGCGAGCTTCCAGCCGACATCCGCGGGCTCGATCGCCACGACGCCGCTCACAGCCTCGGGATAGAAGGGGACGTTGAGTCCCGACCCGAAGCCCACCTCGACGACCTGTCCACGCAGGCCCGCGCAGACCCGCTGCCGCTGCTCGCGGGCGACCTCCATCCCGCACAGGACGTTCATGATCCGCGGTAGGACCTGCTCACCATAGATTCCCACTTGAACCTCTTCAGCTGTGGTCGCGCTCGATTGCCATGCGCCGCTCTCGAGCATTCCTGCGAACGGCGCTGCCAGCAGCATTCAAAATACGCGAGCGACGGGACTCGACCTGCGACCTCCGGCGTGACAGGCCGGAGACAGGGCTCCGGTTCGCTGAGGTAAGCGGAATTTGGAGCGGCGAATTGCCCGTTGTGATGGGCAGTTCGGGTGCGAGCGCTACTCCAAGCGCTACTCCGGGTCGTGCGCTACCCCAGCGCTACTCCGGTCCGACGGGCGCGCTATCTTGGCGCGGCCATGCCTCGCTCCGAGCCTGCTGAGCGCCCTCCTCCCGCCTCTTGGCTGGTCGTCGGCACTGCTCGCAACGGGGAGCCCGTCTACGAGGCTGGCTGGCGCCACCGGCTTGCAGACGGCCGGCTCCGGACGATGAAGCGGCGGCTTGGGGCCGCCTGGCTGGAGCGCGACGAGTCGGGCGCGCTGCGGCGCCGTCGCGGCCGCCCGAAGGCGGGCTATCTCGACGAGCACGCGGCGATCGTCGCCAAGGATCGGGTCGTGCGGGAAGTGGAGCGCGAGCTCACGGAGCGGGCGGCCGACGCTGAGCGGGCTGCCAACGCGCCGCCGACATTCCGCGCCGTCGCGGGCGCCTACCTCGACTGGCTCGAGCGCGTGCGCGGCGCCAAGCCGGCGACCCTGCGCGACCACAGCTACCTGCTCGCCGAGCCAGGCGCGGCCCACCGCCGAGGCTCGCGATCGCATCGCGGCCGGATCATGGCCGCGCTCGGCGACCGGCCGGCAAGCGAGATCACGACCCGCGACGTCAATCGGCTACTGGGTGAGGTCGCCGCGACTGGCGTCTCGCCGCGAACGGTCAACAAGCACCGCCAGCTCGTCTGCGCGATCTTCAGCTTCGGCTGCCAAGAGGCGACATTCGCGCTGCCGCACAACCCGGCTCGGGCAGCCGACCGGCGCACCGAGCCCGAGCGCGCGCGGCTCGACTTCTACTCGCCGGAGGAAGTGGAGGCGCTTGCGCGCGCACTGGCCGCCGGCCGGCACCGCGACCCGCACGGTGCCGCGGTGAGCGCCGCCGAGGCGGACGCCCGCGAGGACGAGGACCGCCAAGACGCCGAGCTGGTGCGGGTGGCCGCCTACGCCGGGCTGCGCCGCGGCGAGCTGGTCGCGGTCCGCTGGCGCGATGTCGACTTCCAGCGACGCAAGCTCGTGGTGCGCCGCGCGGTCAGCGGCGACGTCGAGGCGAGCTCAACCAAGTCACGCCGTGCACGCGAAGTGCCGCTCGCAGACCAAGCCGCAGGAGCGCTCGCACGCCTCTCTCAGCGGGGCGACTTCACGAGCCCCGACGACTACGTCTTCGCCAACAGGCTGGGCCGCCGCCTCGACGGCTCCGCGCTGCGGCGCCGGGTAGAGCGCGCCCGCGACGCTGCCGGACTGCGAGCGCTCCGCTTCCACGATCTGCGGCACACCTACGGTTCGCTGCTTGTCGCTGGCGGTGTTGACCTGGCGTCGGTCAAGGCCGCGATGGGCCACTCGCGGATCACAACGACCGAACGCTACCTCCACGCGCGCTCTGCCAGCGAGCTTGCCGAGCGCTTCAGCCGAGCACTGGCCGGGGCCGATCCCGCGACAACGCCGCGTAGAGCGGTGATCGCCCCGGTGGAGACGGCTGGCGCCGGTACCGTGGATCCGTGACTCGGCGCGAGGACCTACATCGCCTAGTGGACGAGCTCAGCGAGACTGAGGTCGAGGCGACTCTCACGCGCCTTCTGAGGGAACGTGAGGGCGTTGCGGAGTGGGCGGCGGCAGAAAACACCGAGGTGATTGAGGACGCCTGGGCTCGGGCCAACGCCCGCGAGGCGATCCGCGAAGAGCCGTGGTAGCGAGCGAACGAGGTCCGCTGGCTTGAACCTGTCCGCTACTCTTGGTACCGAGGTACCGCATGGCACGCGCTCAATCTCCCATCAAGGTTCACGAATCCACCAAACAGAAGGTCCGTTACGCCGCGTTGATGGCCGGGCTCCAGCAAGCGGAGCTGGTCGAGATCGCGGTCGACGAGTACGTCGAGCGGCACCGCGAAGAGTTCGGGCAGCGCATGGATCGGGCACGCGAAGCGTTGCTGGGCAGCAAGGCATCTGCACTTGCGTACGCAACAGGCGTGAGCGAGGAGGACGTCGAGCGTGTCGGCGGGGTCGCGTCCGCTCAGTCGGGTTCACGCAAGCCGAGCCGCGCGACCTCGAACCAGGCCAGCTCGCCCGACGGCCAGTCCGCGCGCGGCTCCCAGAGCTCGGCCCGCGCCGCATCGAAGACGAGCCGGAAGAGCACGTCGCGCAGGCGCTCGTCGACGAAGCGGCCATCTGCGGCCTGAGTCGCGATCGCGACCCAGATCTCGTCCCCGGCTGAGATGACGTGCAGGCGGGCGTCGACCTTGGCTCCGAATCGGACTGTGACATCCCGGCCGCGACGTCCGAAGGCTTCATCAAGGGCCGCCGGGATGGACCCGGTCGCGTCATCGATGATGCGGGCGTTACGCTCGAGCTCGTCACGCAGCCGGTCGTCCTGATCGGGGAGGAGCCGATCGGCGTGATGGAGCGCGGCGAACAATTCGTAGGCGTCGTCGCCCGAGCCCTCCTCGCGCAGCGCGGCGGCGCAAAGCCAGAATCGCGCCTCGTCGGATTCAAGCCAGGTCGCGCCACGCCAGCGCCCATGCCGCAGCCGGTACACCAGGGGTTGCCCGATCGAGAGGATGCGCTTCTGACCCCGCGGTGCCGACGGCGCCAGCCGCCGGGCCTCGGCGACCAGTGGATGGTCGAGCCTGCCGAGGTCGACCTCGACCGGCGGCAGGTCAAGCCGAAGATCATCGCGCAGGCAGCGGAGTGTTACGCGTGTTCGTCGGGCGGGGCGGCGTGCCACCAGGCGCCTTACCGTAGGCCGCGCACCGGACCGGCTGGCACATCGGGACTGGTCGAGTTGGCAGGCTGGCGCTCGCAGGGCGGTGGACCCGCGAGTCGGCGCGTGAATCCGAACGAGGTCGCCAACGCCACCCCTCTCCGGCGCCGGACGAGCCCGCATCCGGGGCTTCCGAAGGTCCAAGACCTGTTCGGCTCTAGGTGTTCGTTTCTTGCTGTTCGTCTCTTGGTGTTCGCCCTAAGGACGAACAGGCCGCCGGCCCGCCTCGGTCTGTTCGTTTCGCTTCCCGCCTGGGCTTTCGAGGAAGGGGGGCCACCGCGCTTGCGCTGGCCCCCCTTCCTCGACCTGCCAGGTAAACCTGGAGGTCCAGGCTCAGGCGGGGAGATAGAGGGGCCTTGGCGGGGCGGTGGCAGGTGAAACGGGCGGGGATCAGCACGGACGCTGAAGGCGAGACAACCGAGGCTGCGAGGAGTCGGCGCGAGCTGGGATGAGGAGGGACGTGCGGGGCGCGCGGGCGACGATGTGGGGCGGACGTCATACCGCGTGGCGTACTAGGGATCGAGCGCTAGTTCTTCGGCCCAGTAGATGGCGGCCACCGGATGACTCGCCCCGCGAACGCGACTACCTCGACCGCAGCGGCTATACCCGAGCGAGTCAGTACCCACTCCTGCTCCGCGTCGGATGCTTCAGGGTCGTGAAACCCGATGGAGGCGAGCCGCGCGCGCCTCAGTGCCGCAAGCGCCTCGTGAACGTCGTCGAGGGCGAGCGCGACGGTTCGCGCGATGCCATCAGGCGTCTGCGCTCCTTCGGGGGCGGACGCGGCGTTCCCCAACGCGACCGCGAGTAGGACCTGCCACTCCCGCGGAGCGAGCGTCGATGGCCAGTGCTGCGATCGCGCTAAGCGGCGGGGCAGCGCCGCCGCCTCGAGGACGACCAGCGCGACCTCTCGGGCGGGCTCACCGGGCTCGAAGAGCGCATGCTCGTCCACGAGGGGAGGACCCTAACCCGCCGTGGATGGCAGTGCCTGCGTCGCTTGGACTGTTGGCCGGCGACGTCAAACCCAGCGCCCTCGCCGACGTGCTCCTTCGCCTGGCTGCGTGGCGGGAGTATGCGGGCGAGCGCCTGCCGGCGCACCGGCGTGTTCCCTCCATTGCCTCAGGCGAGCGTCTTCAGCTTCTCGCGAGCAAGCCCGCGGCGCGGGCTCGGACCTCGTCGTCCGGATCCTCACCGGCGACACGGTGGAGGGCGGACTCGACTGAGCTCCCCCACTTCTCGCGCGGTTGTGGCTCGACGGCGTTCAAGGCCTGGTTGCGCGTGCCAACCACAGGTGCAAGTAGAGCTGATGCGACCAGCCGCTCGCTGTACAAGTCCCCGTCGCGCATCTCTTGGATGATGAAGGTCAGCGCGCCGTCGATCTCGCGATGCTCGGCCGGGAAGAGGTGGTCAGCCGGTCCGGTCGCGATCTTCTCGACAAGCAGATGCTCCTCGGCCCAATCCACGATCCGCAGCTGGCGTGCTCGATCGTGGCTATGCATCAGTTTGAACACGAGTCCTTCATCGAGCGGGTCGCGCTCCAGCTTCGCGAACCCCGCGTCCCAGAGGTCGACTCCCACTAGGGGGGCGACCCTCCAGGCAACCCACTGGCCCTGGCGTCCGCCCCGGTCAAAGCCCTGCTGCAGGCGCTCAGGCCAGTGGGGCCGGCGAAGGATGCTCCGACAGCGCTCGACCAGATCCGCCTTGAGTTGATCGTTCCATCCGTGCTCGCTCTGACGATCTCGCCTTGCGGCGCGCTCGCGCGCGTACTCCTGAGCGTCAACCTCCGGCGGCAGGTCTCCGGGTGACTCGTCATCGAGCCACTCCAAGACGTCGACGACGGTCTCGAGACGGTCCAGGTCCTGGCAACGGTTCTCAAGCAGGGCCAGGAGACGCTCGATAACCGCCGGTCCGTCCAGGTAATCATCAAGGTCTTCGGCGGGCCCGCCCGTGCAGAGCGCAGAGACGATCGTACAGGCGCCGTCGAGCAGCGCGTCGTCTACGTCACCTCTTATGGCATCGGCCAGGCCGCCGCCGGTCGCGCAGGCGTAGCCCAGGTACTCGTTCATCACGGAGTTCTCGCAACCGTCGGTCAGCAGCCAGCGCTTGATGTCCGGCCGGTCAGACACGAGTGGGACTAGGCGTTCGACCGCCTCGATCTTTCCCCAGCCGCCGGCGCGCTTCGCGACCTCCCACAGCGCGTCAGTGGGATCGGCGGCCATGAGGTTCTGCAGCGCGACCAAGCAGTAGAGAGTGAACTCGTCATGGCTGGCGAGTTCCTTCATGAGCTCGGCGTCACTGGGCTCACCGGAGACCCCGAGGAGTGCAATCCCGAACTTCAGAGGACCTCGGTGCCGAGCCTCCCTGACAAGCCAGCGAGCGTGCGGTGTGATCGCGGCAAGGAGATCGCGATCGCGGACAACGCGTTCGATGACCGCATCGACGTTCGGGAGGACATCCTCGTTCTGAAGTTTGCGGTAGAGCGCGAGCCGCTCCTCATCCGTCGGGTGGCGGACCAGTTGCTTGAGACGCGACACGAGCTCGGCCGAGACGTTGCGTCGCCGCCCTACAAGCCGCCCGACGCGGGTGCGGATGCCGCCGCCCTCGCCGGCGTCTTCGCCAAGACGGAGACCGTGGCGAGTCATCGTCCCCTCAAGGCTCCCCGCGCTCCAGCGGATCTGTGAGGGGTCAGCTGGTGGCTCGTCCGGGAGGACAAGCTCGGCATCGCTCGACCCATCCCACCGGCGGACCACGTCGAGTAGCGACTCGTCTTGCCGCCAGGGGAGCACGTCCGACATGAAGCCAGAGTAATCGCGGATCGATCCAGGAGGACGGTCCGCCTGGCCGCGGGACGGGTGGAGGCTCTAGGTTTCGGACGATCGCCCGCGCGTGCGAGCGATTTGCCCAGTGCGTGCATCTGTCAACTGGTCGCGGGCCAGTCGAAACACTCGTATGAGCACCATTTGAAGTAAGACCACGACATGCACTGCAAGCCCCAAGCCGAGAGCGCATAGCAGCACGAACACGTCTCCATCCTTGGCCGCCAAGGCGGCCACGAAAGTACAGCCGCGGCGATGCTGACCAAGGAGGCATAGCCGGCATTGGCGACGACCTCCTTGAAGTACCTGGCCTGTCGACTCGTCGCCCTTCCTGGCTCGGGTCCAGTCTCGGCCCAATCCATCGCGCGTCCGGCTACCTGCAGCATCGCGGCGAAGAAGAAGCCGCTCAGAATCCCGGACGTCGTCTGGAGACCCGTCAAGACTCCCCTGGGCAGCTCGAGTCCGAACCACCAGCCAACCCCCGTGACGGCGATAGGCACCCCCACGAAGAGCACGAGGTCGCCGGCAGTTCGCCGGCCGGTTTCAACATCAACGAGGGTGTCGTAGTGCGCCTTGAGGAGCTCGCGTGGGTCGGCCTTCATCCCAGTTCCGACACCACCCGCCGGAGCTCGCGAAAGACACTTGCCTCATCCGGCGCGCCATCAGAATCCGCCTGGACGTTGATCTCCTCGGAAAGCGCAAATCCGCTGTCCGGGTCTTCAAGATCGAAGGTCCGGGTAGTTCCGTTTGCAAGCTCGACCTCGATCTTCGCGGCGTCGAACGTGATGTTCTCGAAGGTCACCACTTGGCCAAATGCCTCTCGGTCTCCCTTGAACGCCTTCTTCACAAGTGCCGTAGGTAGCCGTTTCCCGCTGTCTGGCTTGAGGTCAAGGCGGACCTTGAGTCCGGTGTCGTCTCCTGCCCACTTATCTCCCTCGCTAATGTCGCTTGGCTTCTCAGCGCGCGACAGATTCGCGGCGACGCCTTGGGCGCCTCGAGGGGCGCGCTTTCCACGTTCGCCATAGTCGGTGCACGGGGCCTCTCCTGTGTAAATCACGAGGCACGGCGTGAGCATCAGGACAAGGGGAGGGGCCGTCTCGGCGGGTACGGGCCTCTCTTAGACAGATGGCTATGCCCGCCGGCCGCCCGCTGACACGCACAGACGTCCTCTCGACGAGCGAGGTGGCCGATCTGCTGGGTATCCCCCGCTCCACGGTGCACGAACTCGCCCGCCGTGGCGAGCTCCCCGCGCGCCGAGTCGGGCGCCGCTGGCTCTTCCTCCGCGACCGGCTCGCCGCGGCGATCACGCCGCTCGACGACCCGGCCGCCTGGCAATCGCCACGAAACGGCGCCCAGCAACCCCCGAGCGCTACTCCACAGCGCTACTCCACGACCGCCCAACCAGCGCCGCAAACCGGCCCAACAACCAGAAAACCCCGCCGTAGCGGGGCATCCGTGAAGCGCGAGCGACGGGACTCGAACCCGCGACCTCCGGCGTGACAGGCCGGCGCTCTAACCAACTGAGCTACGCCCGCTTGCGCGACGGTCGAGCATAGCGTTCAAGCTAGGCTTCCGCCCGTGGCGCGCGACCAGCGACTGATGGTTGTCCTCACGGGCTTTGCCTCGTTGCTCGTGCTCGCGGCCGGTTTGACCGGCTTCGAGGAGTCGCTGGCTTACGCCGCTCCCCTGCTCGTCGTCCTGCTGCCGCTGCTCGCCGGTCGTTTCCTCGGTGAGGAGCGGATCGCTCGCCTGGTCGTTCGCGCGCGGCGGCGGTCGCGCCTCGCCGCGGCGCTGCCGCTGCCGACGGCTTGGCTGCGCGCCGCCCGCTCGGTGCCGCGCGGCGGGCGTCTGATCGCCCGCGGGCTGGCCGTGCGCCCGCCGCCGCTCCTGGCCGGCTAGGCGCTCGCGCGGCCCAGGCGGCTGCTCGGGCGCTCCTTCGTTCGAGCCGAGGAGGTCTCGTGCTCCGCCTATGGGTGGCGATCGCGGCTGCGGCCGCGCTGCTCGGCGTGGCCGTTCCGGCCGCGCTGGCACATCAGGGAAATCCAAACTTCCGTTCGCAGGTACGGAGGCTGACCCCTCCGCTGAACGGCATCGACGTGCAGGTCGTCAACTACGACGACAGTCTCGAGCTGGAGAACCACAGCGGCAAGACGGTGATCGTCGATGGCTACCGCGGCGAGCCGTACGTCCGGATCGCCGCCGACGGGACGGTTTCGGTCAACCACCGCTCCCCGAGCTACTACCTCAACGACGATCGCTACGCCGAGGGCGTGACGGTCCCGCCTGATGCGACCGCGAAGGCGACGCCGGACTGGCGGCTCGTCGACCGCACGGGTCGCTTCACCTGGCATGACCATCGCATCCACTGGATGGCGCACACGGTCCCGCCGCAGGTCAAGGACGAGGGCAGGCGCACCAAGGTGTACGACTGGAAGGTGCCGCTCAGCGTGGGCGGGCGGCCGGCGCGGCTCTCCGGAACGCTCGTGTGGGTCGGGAAGCCGGGCGGGGGCTTTCCCGCGGCGGCTGTGATCGCCCTGGCGGCGGCCGCGCTCGGCGGCCTGCTCCTGGTCGGGACGGTCAGGCGGCGGCGAGCGGGTCCCGGGGGCTCGGCGGCGGGCGAGGGTGTGGCGCCGTCGGAGGAGGTCTGGTGAGGCGAGCGCTCGCCCCCGCGCTGGCCGCGGCCGCCTTGCTCGCGCTCGTCGCTCCCGCGCCCGCCGCGGCGCACGCGGTGCTCGAGAGCAGCTCACCGGCGCGCGGCGCACAGCTCGAGCGGGTGCCGCGGCAGGTGGTGTTCCGCTTCGGGGAGGCCGTGGAAGCCGCCTTCGGGGCTGTGCGTGTCTACGACGACCGCGGCGACCGCGTGGACACCGGCACTGCGAAGCATCCCGACGGGCGCTCGGACGCGGTGGGGGTGGCGCTGCGGAGCGGCCTCGGCGACGGCACCTACACCGCCACCTACCGGGTGGTCTCGGCCGACTCCCACCCCGTTTCGGGTGGCTTCGTCTTCACGGTGGGGCGGGCCGGAACGCCCGCCGAGACGCTCGACCAGCTCCTCCAGGGCAGCGGCACCGGGAGGGTCACCGAGGTCGGCTTCGGCGTGGTGCGGGCGCTCTCGTATCTGGCGCTCGCGCTGGCGGCTGGCGGGTTGGCGTTCGCGGTGGGCGTCTGGCGGCCGGCGCTGGCGGCGGTCGGCGGGTCGGGAGCGGACTGGGATCGCGCCCAAGCGGCCTTCGCCCGGCGCGCCGAGCGGATCCTGCTCGGGGCGGCCGTCCTCGGGGCGGCCATGACGGCGCTCGGGCTCGTCTTCCAGGGAGCCGTGGCCGGCGGCACGTCGTTCTGGCGGGCGCTCGACCCGGCGATCGTCGGCGACGTGCTCGACACGCGATTCGGGACGGTCTGGGGGCTGAGGCTGCTCGCCTGGCTCGCGGTGGCCGTGCTGCTGACCGCCACGCGCCGGCGGGCGGCCGTCGCCGCCCTGCTCGGCTTGCTCTGCGTGACCCCTGCGCTTGCCGGCCACGCCTCGACGCTCGACCCCGGCTGGCTGCTCATGCCCGCCAACGTCGTCCACGTCGCGAGCATGGCCGTGTGGGTGGGGGGTGTGGCCATGCTGCTGTTCGCGCTCCCGGCGGCCACGCGGGCGCTCGACCCCGGCGACCGCAGCCTGGCGCTCGCGACCTGCGTCGCGCGCTTCTCCGCGATCGCGCTGGTCGCGGTGGGCGCGCTCGTCGCGAGCGGCGCCACCCAGGCCATCGTCGAGCTGGACGCGTTCTCGGACCTGGCCGGCACGGCCTTCGGCCGGTCGATCCTGATCAAGGTCGGCCTGCTCGCCGCGCTGATCGGCCTGGGCGCCTGGAACCGCCAGCGTGCCCGCCCGCGCCTGCGGGCGCTAGCTGCCGAGCGCGCGACCCCCGGCGCCGTGGGCGTGGCGCTGCGGCGCTCGCTGCGCGCCGAGATCGGCCTCATGGTCGTGGTGCTGTCGGTGACCGCCGCGCTCGTGTCGTACGCGCCGCCCGTGGGCGCCACGGGCCCGTTCTCCGCAAACACCGAGCTGGGCCCTGCCCGGCTCGAGCTGACGGTCGACCCGGCACGTGCCGGGAACAACCAGGTGCATCTGTACCTGTTCGACCGCCGTACCGGTCGCCAGTGGAACCGCTCGAAGGAGCTCACCGTCGAGGCGTTCCTGCCCGATCGCGAGATCGGGCCGCTCGAGCTCGATGCCCAGAGGGCGGGGCCGGGCCACTACGTGATCCGCCGCGCCGGCCTCGCTCCGAAGGGTGACTGGCGCGTCGACGTGAACGCTCGCGTGTCGGCCTTCGACCAGTACACCGCCCACGTCGAGGTCCCGATCCGGTGACCGGAGGGCTGCTGCTCGGCGTGGCCGACGCCGTCGCGCACCTCGCGCCGGTGGTGCTGCTGCTGGCGCTGCTCGCGGCCGGCCGCTATCCGGGCGAGCGCGCCGCGGCGCGGCGAATCGCCCACCGGCCAAGCATCCGTCCGCGAGCGTCCGTGCGCCTGCAGCGTCCACGCGGGCCGCTGGTCGACCTCCCGCGCGGAGGCGCTCTGCTGGCCGCTGGGCTGGCCGGGCGCGCGCCGCCTCCGGGCCGGTCGCCCGAATCAGCGAACGCCAATCGGAGGTACGAAAACAGTGAGAAAGACGATTGCACTTGCCTGCGCCGCGATGGCGCTGGCGGCGCCCGCCGTAGCGCAGGCCCACGTGACGCTTCAGCCGAACGAGGCGCCGGCGGGCGGGTTCGCCCGGCTCGACGTGCGCGTCCCCAACGAGCGCGACGACGCCTCGACGACCAAGGTGGAGGTGAAGTTCCCACCCGGCTTTGCGCAGGTCTCGACCGAGCCGGTGCCCGGGTGGACAGCGAAGGTGGGAAAGACCAAGCTCGCCGAGCCGATCAAGAGCGAGGACGGCGACGAGATCACCGAGCAGGTCAGCACGATCACCTGGACGGGCCAGGGTCCGCAGGGACGCATCAACCCGGGCCAGTTCCAGGACTTCGGGCTGTCGGTGCGGCTCCCCGACGAGCCCGGCAAGAGCCTCACGTTCAAGGCGCTGCAGACCTACAGCGGCGGTGAGGTGGTGCGCTGGATCGGCACACCCGACGCGGACGAGCCCGCTCCGCAGGTGACGCTCACCGCGGCAAGTGGCGAGGCGCCCCGGAGCGCGCCGGCCGCGCAGGCGGACACGAGCGACGACACCGGCGCGCCGACCTGGCTCGCCGTGGTCGCCCTCGTGCTCGGGGGCGGCGGCCTGCTCGCGGGCCTCGCTGCGCTGAGCGCAGCTCGCCGGCAGACCGCCTAGGAAGCGATCGGCGACCGCCCCCGCCGTGGGGGCGGTCGCCAATGTCGTCCGGGTACGGTGTGATGCCCACTTGGACTCGGCCGACCGAAAGCCGTATGCCGCGCAGGTCGCGCTCGTCGCTGCGGCGTACTACGGCTCGGCCAAGCTCGGGCTCGAGCTGGCCTTCGAGTCGGGCAGCGTCACCGCCGTCTGGCCGCCCACGGGCATCGCGCTCGCGGCGGTCGTCCTGTGGGGCTACCGGATCTGGCCGGGGGTGGCACTGGGCGCCTGCCTCGCCAACGGGTGGACCGGAATCCCGCTCTACGCCGTGCTCGGCATCACCGTCGGCAACACACTCGAGGCGCTGGCCGGTGCCTACCTGCTCCGGCTCGTCGATTTCCGGCCCTCGCTCGAGCGCGTCCGTGACGTGGTCTCGCTCGCCGGGCTCGCCGCCGTCGCCAGCACGACGATCGCCGCGACGATCGGCGTCACGATGCTGCTCGCGGCCGACGAGATCTCCGGCGGCCAGTTCGGGTCGGTGTGGCGCACCTGGTGGCTGGGGGACCTCGGTGGGGACCTGATCGTCGCGTCCGCGCTGCTCGTGGCCGCCACCCACTGGCCCTACCGGCGCGCGCCCGGGGGACCGCTGGAAGCCGCCAGCCTGGGCGCCGCGGTGGTCGGCGTGAGCGTGCTCGTCTTCTCGAGCGAGACGCCGCTGATCTATCTGGTCTTTCCGCCGCTGATCTGGGCCGCGCTCCGGTTCTGGCAGCCCGGTGCCGTCGCCACCAGCCTGCTGGTCGCGGGAGTGGCGATCGCGTTCACCGAGGCCGACCAGGGCCCGTTCGCCGGCCAATCGCCCGACGAGCGGCTGCTGCTCGCGCAGACGTTCGTCGGTGTGGCGGGGGTGACTGCCCTGCTGCTCGCCGCCGTCATCACCGAGCGCCGGCGCGTGGAGGACATCGTCGAGTACATCGCCGACACGCTCCAGGAGAGCCTGCTGCCGTCCCGTCTCCCCGAGGTCCCTGGAGTTCAGGCGGCCGTTGACTTCCGCCCGGCAAGCGAGCGGCACGTGGTGGGCGGGGACTTCTACGACCTGTTCCAGACCGACGGCGGCTCCTGGGCGGTCGTGGTCGGTGACGTGTGCGGCAAGGGCGCTCCAGCAGCCGCGGTCACCGGGCTCGCCCGCTACACGTTGCGGGCTGCCGCGGTTCGGGAGACCCGGCCCAGCCGCGTGCTCGAGTTCTTGAACGACGCAATCCGGCGCCAGCGGCCGAGCGAGCTCTGCTCGGTTGCCTTCGCGCGGCTCGAGCCGCACGGCGCCCGCGGTGCGACGGCGGTCGTCTCGAGCGGCGGTCACCCGCTTCCGCTCGTGCTGCGCGCCGCCGGGAACGTCGAGTCGATCGGCGAGTACGGAACGCTGCTCGGGGTCGTCTCCGAGCCCGACCTGACCGACACGACGATCCAGTTGGCTCCCGGCGACGCGCTCGTGCTCTACACCGACGGGCTGACCGACGCCTACGCGCCCGAGCGAACTGTCACGCCAGCGGACCTGGCGGACGCGCTCGAGGCCTGCCGCGGCCGGCCGGCGGCGGAGATCACGCGCGAGGTAGCTCGCGCCGTGCTCGGCGAGGACGAGCGCGAGCCGCGCGACGACATTGCGCTGCTCGTGCTGCGCATCCCGCCGGCCGCTTCGGCGCCGCAGCAGGAAGTGCTCGTGCGCCTGCCCGGCAATGCCGACGCGGTCCCGCTGGCGCGGCGCGCGATCGGGGAGCTCGAGCCCGCGCTCGATCGGGCGCTGGTCGCCAACCTGCGACTGCTCGTCAGCGAGCTGGTCACCAACAGCATCCGCCACGCCCACTCGCCCGACTCGGCGTCCGTCGAGCTGCGCGCGTTGCTGTTCGCCGACCGTGTGCGCGTAGAGGTCGCCGATCACGGCCCAGGGTTCGAGCCTCGCCCGCAAACGCCGGATCAGGAGAGCCGGTCGGGCTGGGGCCTCTACCTGGTCGACCAGCTCGCCGATCGGTGGGGCGTGACCCGCACGGACGCCGGCGGGGCCTGGCTCGAGATCGACCGCGCCTAGCCGGCCGCCGCGCGTGGGGGCTCAGTCGAAGTCGAGTACGTCAGCGTCCGCGGTCGACTCGACGTGCCCGGCGGCGGTCGCGCCTCCGATTGCGTAGAGCGACTCCTCGAGACCGGTGACGGCGATTCCATGGCGGGCGGTCGGCAGCGTCGGAAGTTGCGACCACGCGCGCTTCTCCGTGTCGTATGCCTGGACGGCGTCGGAGGCGTTGGTCGTCCCCTCACCGCCAACGGCGATCACAAGCCCGGCGACGTAGGCCGCGCCGATGCTGCCGGCCGCCGTGGGCATGCCCTCGAGCTTCGTCCAGCTGTCGCTGGCGGGGTCGTAGCGCTCCAGCGCCTCCGTGTTCTTGTCTGCCGACAGGTCGCGGCCACCGACCGCGTACAGGTAGCGGCCATCGGAGGCGGCAGCGAGATGCTCGCGTGGCGTGGGCATCGCGGCCACGTCCGTCCAGCCCTTGCCGTCGAAGACCTCGGTCTCCGGCACGAGCTTCCCGTTGGCCTGGCCGCCGACCACGATGATCTTGTCTCCCACCACCGCCGCCGCGGCCGCGGCACGAGCATGGTTGAGTCGGGGCAGCTCCTGCCAAGCGCCGCCCCGTAGGGCATAGACGCGATCCGATTGCCCCGAGGTGAGCTCCGCGCCGGGCACGAATCCGCCGATCACCGCCGCCTCGCCCTTGTAGGTCACGGCGGTCACATGGTGCAGCGGTCGTGGCAGCTTGGGTCCGGCGGTCCAAGTGTTGATGGCCCGGTCGTAGGCCGCCGTGTCGGCGCTGGCGGTCTCGTTGGCGCCGATCCCACCCATCAGCCAGACCCGCCCCCCGACCTCCGTTGCCGCCGCGTACTGACGTGGCGCGGAGGCGTCGGCGATGGATCGCCACTTGAGCCCCGCCACCGTCGTGGTCTTCGCCGGCTTCCCGGAGAGATCCAGCACCTCCGCTTCCTTGGTCGACCCGACGTGTCCCGGCTCGGTGGCTCCGCCGATCGCGTAGAGCGAGTTCTCGATCGCGGCGACGGCCACGCCGTGGCGGGCAACGGGCAGGGCCGGCAGCTGCGACCACGACCCCTTGGGGATGTCGTAGGCCTGGACGGCGCCGGAGACGCTGGTCGTGGCCTCACCACCGACAGCTACCACGCGCCCGGCTGCGTACGCGACCCCAACGCTGCCGCTTGGCTTCGGCATGCCGTCGAGCTTCGTCCAGCTGTCGCTGTCGGGGTCGTAGCGCTCGAGTGTCCCCGTGTTCTGATCGGCCGAGAGCGCGCGGCCGCCGACCGCGTACAGGTAACGGCCATCGGAGGCGGCGCCGAGGTGCTCCCGCGGGGTGGGGATGTCGGCCACGTCCGTCCAGCGCTCGCCGTCGAACACCTCTGTTTGCGGTACCAGCTTGCCGTTCGCCTGACCGCCGACGACCACGATCTTGTCGCCCACCACCGCCGCGGCCGCGGCCGCTCGAGCGTGGTTGAGCTTCGGCAGCTCCTCCCACGAACCGCCCCGCAGGGCGAAGACGCGATCGGACTGTCCCGAGGTGAGCTCATCGCCCGGCACGAAGCCGCCGATCACGACGGCCTCGCCGTCGTAGGTCACGGCGGTCATGTGGTGCAACGGCAGTGGCAGGCCGGGTCCCGTCGTCCACCTGTCGGTCCCCGGGTCGTACAGCTTCGAAGTCGTGCTGGACGACTTCAGTCCGATCCCGCCGAAGACCCAGAGCTTGCCGTCCACGGCCGTGGCGGCCGCGTACTGGCGCCGGAAGGTCGGGCTGGCCACGGGCTGCCAGGCCAGGTCGGCCGGAAGCTTGGTCGCCACCACGGGGGCGGCGTCGCCGGAGCCCGAGCCGCCGCCGCCGTCGCCGCCTCCGCCGGCGAGCAGCACGGCGGCCACGACCGCGGCGACCGCAAGGCCCGCAACCGCCAGCAGCACACGCGGGTTGCGCCGCGGTCGGTGCGGTGGCGCCGGCGGCCCTCCCTCGCCGGACGGTTCCGGGGGGCCAACGGGCTGCGGCGGCACTGGGGACTGCGGCGGAGGGGGCGCTGGCGTTTGCGCGGGTTCGGCGATGAAGAGGTCGTGCTCGCTCACCGGTGCGGGCGCGGGCGCTCGGGTGGCAGCCGCCAGCTCAGCGCCGGCGGGGTGGAACTGCGAGCGCTGCTCCTCGGCCGCGCGATCGACCGCGGCCGCGAGGTCCGATGCCTTGCTGTAGCGCTCCCGCGGGTCCTTGGCGGTCGCGCGCGCCACCACGTCGTCGAATGCCTTGACGAGATGGGGGCGCTCCAGGCTGGGCGCCGGCGGCGGGTCGGTGACGTGCGCCCACAGCTTGGCCATGTCGTTGTCCTTTGGGAACGCGACGCTGCCGGTGAGCATTTCGTAGAGCACGCAGCCGAGCGAGTAGATGTCTGCCCGCCCGTCCACCGGCGCGGCTTGGATCTGCTCGGGCGCCACGTAGTCCGGAGTTCCGACCCAGGCGCCGGTGCGGGTCAGGCTGCCGGCCGACCCGAGCCGCTTGGTCAGCCCGAAGTCGGTCAGATAGACGTGGCGAGGTTCGCTTTCGCCGCTGAGCAGGATGTTGGCCGGCTTGACGTCGCGATGCACCAGCCCGCGGTCGTGCGCGGCGTCGAGCGCGGCCGCGATCGCGGCGGTGATCCGCTGGACCTCGTCCAGATCCAGATGCCCGAGGTCGATTACCTGCCGGAGATTGGTACCGGGCACGAAGCGCATCGCGAGGTAGAGCACGCCGTGGTACTCGCCGCCGCGGTGGATCGGGACGATGTTGGGGTGCTCCAGCGAGGCCGCCAGCCGGGCCTCGCTCTTGAAGCGGGTGACCGCGTCCGGATTCTGGGTGTGCTCGGGCGCGATGATCTTCAGCGCCACGGTGCGGTCCAGCTCCGTGTCGGCGGCCCTGTAGACCACGCCCATACCGCCGCGGGCGACGATCCCCTCGATCCGATAGCCCGCGAACTCCGACCCGGGCTCGAGCCTTGTCAGTCGCTCAGTTGCGTCATCCACGATTTCGCACCACCGGTCGGGACGTTCGCAAGCCGGCGAACCCACGCACGACCGCGGAGTCCATGATCGCCATGCTACCTGGACCGTTCCCACCGGTTGGTCCGCCGTGCGCCATTCGCAGAAGCTTTCAGTACTTCTGGCGGCGCCGTGAGCGATGCGGCACACATCGGCGGTCGCGGCGCGACGGGCCGCATTGCCGAAACGGCCGGTCGGATAGCGTCTGCGCCAAGTGCAGCTCCAAGGTTCGACAGTGCTGCTCACCGGCGCCACCGGCGGCATCGGTCAGGCCATCGCCCGGGCGCTCGACGAGCGCGGTGCGCGGGTGCTGCTCAGCGCGCGGCGGGCCGAGCAGCTCGAGCAGATCGCGAGCGGTCTCGGGGGCCGGCCCGAGGCGCTGCCGGCTGACCTCACCTACGACGCCGCCTCGCTCGCCGAACAGGCCGGGGCGGTGGACGTACTGGTGGCGAACGCCGCCCTGCCCGCCAGCGGCCCGATCGTCGACTTCTCGCCCGAGCAGATCGACCGCGCGCTGGACGTGAACCTGCGCGCCCCGATCCAGCTCGCGCGGGCGCTGGTGCCCGGCATGGTCGAGCGCGGCGCCGGACACGTGGTGCTGGTCTCGTCGCTGTCGGGGAAGGTCGCCTCGATCGGCTCCTCGCTCTACTCGGCCACCAAGTTCGGCCTGCGCGGCTTTGCCTCCGGGCTGCGCGAGGACCTGCACGGCACCGGTGTCGGCGTGACCGTGGTGTTTCCGGGCTTCATCTCCGACGCCGGCATGCTCGCCGACTCGGGGGTGCGGCTGCCGCGCTGGGTCGGCACGCGCCGGCCCGAGCAGGTGGCCGGCGCGGTGGTCCGCGGCATCGAGCAGGACCGAGCCGAGATCGACGTGGCCCCGGTCAGCTTGCGCGCCGGGGCAATGGCCGGGTCGCTCGCCCCGGCAACGTTCGCGCGCATCCAGCGGCGCCTGGGATCGGGGCGGCTCTCCGAGGAGATCGCCGAGGGTCAGCGGCAGAAGCGCTGAGATGCTGTTTCGCCAGATCACGCACGACGATCTCGGCTGTGCGTCGTACATGGTCGGCGACGAGAGCGCCGGGGTGGCCGCGGTCGTGGACGCCCGCCTGGACATCGACGAGTACCTGGACCTGGCCCGCTACAGCGGCGTGCGTATCGACCACATCCTCGAGACTCACAACCACGCAGACCACGTCTCGGGCCACGGCCGCCTGTTCGCCGCGACCGGCGCGACGATCCACATCCACCGCGACGCCACGCCCGACTACGACCACGAGCCCTTCGAAGACGGCTGGGAGCTCGCGCTTGGCTGTGTGCGGGTGCGCGCCCTGCACACGCCCGGGCACCGGCCCGAGCACACGGCATTCGCGCTGATCGACGCCGAGCGCGGCGAGGAGCCCTGGGCCGTGCTCACCGGCGACTCGCTGTTCGTCGGCGACATCGCGCGCCCCGACCTGGCCGTGGACAGGGACGAGGGTGCCCGCGCGATCTTCCATTCCCTGCACGAGCGGCTGCTGACGCTGCCGGACACCTGCGAGGTATGGCCGGGGCACGTCGGCGGGTCGCTGTGCGGCGGGCCAGGGATGGACATGAAGGCGTCCTCGACGATCGGCTTCGAGCGCGAGCACTCCGAGCTGCTCCGCATCGACGACGAGGACGAGTTCGCCAGCCGCGCGACCTCCGCGCTACGTCCGCAGCCGCCCAACTTCGAGAAGATCGTGGCGCTCAACCGGGGGCCGCTGTCGGTGGCGAGCGTGGCGGTGCGCCCGCTCACGCCGCGCCAGGTCGATCAGGCCCGCGCCGACGGCGCGCTGGTCGTGGACGTGCGCACCGAGCTGCAGTTCGACGAGGCCCACATCCCCGACTCGGTCAGCATCACAGCCCTGCGCGCCGGCTTCGGCTCGAAGCTCGCCTGGCTGGTCGAGCCGGGCCAGGTGGTGGTGCTGGTCGGCCGCGACGACGAGGACGCCCGGGCGGCGGCCGCGCTGGCGGAGTCGGTGGGGATCACGCGGCTGGCCGGCTTCCTGGCCGGCGGCATGACCAGCTGGCGCGAGGAACGGCGCCCGGTCGAGCGGATCGAGCGCATCGACGTGCCTCAGCTGCGCGAGCGCGCGGACGGGCTGCAGATCCTCGATGTGCGCGAGCTCGACGAATGGGACTCGGCCCACATCCCCGGCTCGGTGCACCTGCCCTACCACGACATCCACGGGGTGCCCGAGGGCATCGACCCGGAGCGCCCGGTGGCGGTCATCTGCAGCTCCGGCCAGCGCGCGGCGCCTGCCGCCAGCCTGCTGCGCCGCCACGGGGTGCGCGAGGTGCTGCACGTGGTGGACGGGGGAGTATCGGATTACATCGACGGCCGCTGAGCCGAGCTGTCGGGCTCCAGCTGATCCTTCTCGAAATCGAGCGCCACGCGCACGATGCGCGCCTGCTCGCGCTTGTGGGCGGCCGAGTAGCCCTCGCCCGGGGCGGCGCGCAGCTGGCGGCCGACGTAGTCGTACGAGAGCCGCTCGGGCAGGATCCCCGCCATGCGGCGCCGCATGAACGCGCGCGCGCCCATGTTGCGTGGCTCCTCCTGCACCCAGACCACCCGCTCGAGGTTCGGGTAGCTCTCCATCAGCCTGGCCAGCTCCAGCTCCGGGAAGGGGTAGAGCAGCTCGACTCGAACGACCGCGATGTGCGAGGCCGACGCGCGCTGCTCGTGCATCGCGATGTCGTAGTAGATCTTGCCCGAGCACAGCACCAGCTTGGTCACCGCCTCGCGCCCGGCCGGCAGGCCCGGGTCGTCGATCACCCGCTCGAAGCCGCCTTCGGCAAGGTCGGCGACGGTCGAGGTGGCGTCCGGCAGGCGCAGCAGGCTCTTCGGCGTCATCAGGATCAGCGGGCGCGGCTTGGACACCAGCGCCTGCCTGCGCAGCAGGTGGAAGAACTGCGCCGGCGTGGTGCAGTTGGCCACGCGGATGTTGCCCTCCGCCGCCATCTGCAGGAAGCGCTCGAGCCGAGCGCTCGAGTGCTCGGGGCCCGAGCCCTCGTATCCGTGCGGCAGCAGCAGCGTCAGCCGCGACGTCTGGCCCCACTTGGCCAGGCCGGAGATCAGGAACTGGTCGATGATCACCTGACCCGAGTTGACGAAGTCGCCGAACTGGGCCTCCCACAGGACGAGCGCGTCGGGCGCTTGGATCGAGTAGCCGTACTCGAAGCCGAGGCAGGCCTGCTCGGAGAGCGGGCTGTTGTGCAGCTCGAACGGCGCGTTGGCGTCGCGCAGCGTCTGCAGTGGGCACCAGCGGTCGCCAGTCGCTGAGTCGTGCAGGACCGCGTGGCGCTGGCTGAACGTGCCGCGCTCGGTGTCCTGGCCGGTCAGGCGGATCGGCACGCCCAGGGCGAGCAGCGATGCGAACGCGAGCGCTTCGGCGTGGGCCCAGTCGACGCGGCCGTCCGTTTGCTCGAACGTGGCGCGCCGGCGCTCCATGAACGGCTTGAGCTTGCGGTGCACCTGAAAGCCGTCGGGCACGCGCAGCAGCTGGTCGCCGAGCGTGCGCAGGGTCTCCTCCGCCACGGTCGTGCGCGGCTCGGGGCTCATCGTGCGGTCGAGCTCGTGCTGGCCGGTCTCGGGTGGGCCGCCCATCGACTCCTTCAACGCGCTGTGCGCCTCGCCGACCCGCTCGTAGGCCTGGCTCGCGATCCGGTCCGCCTCCTCGATCGAGACGACGCCCTCGCCGGCCAGCTGCTCGGCGTAGCGCTCGCGCACCGGCGGGTGCTTCTTGATCCGCTCGTACATCAACGGCTGGGTGTAGGCAGGCTCGTCGGTCTCGTTGTGGCCGAAGCGGCGGTAGCCGATCAGGTCGATCAGCGCGTCGCGGTTGAACGTCTGCCGGAAGCCGTGGGCCAGCCGCACCGCCGAGATGCACGCCTCCACGTCGTCGGCGTTGACGCGGATGATCGGGATGTCGAAGCCCTTGGCGAGGTCGGACGCGTAGCGCGTCGAGCGGCTCTCGCTCGGGTCGGTGGTGAAGCCGAGCTGGTTGTTGGCGATCACGTGCAGCGTGCCGCCGGTCGTGTAGCCCTCGAGGGCCTGCAGGTTGAGCGTCTCCGCGACGATGCCCTGGCCGGGGAAGGCCGCGTCGCCGTGGATCAGCACCGGGAGCACGGCGTTGGGATCGTGGGCTAGCTCGCGCGCCTTGCGGATCGTCTGATCGGCCCGCGAGCGGCCCTCGATCACGGGGTTGACGTACTCGAGGTGGCTCGGGTTGGGCGACATCGTCACAGTCACGCCGCGCCCGGAGCGCGTGCGGTAGGTGCCGGACGCGCCGTAGTGGTACTTGACGTCGCCGGTTCCGCCCTCGGGCGCGGCGGTGTCGATCGACAGCGTCTGCTCGCCCTCGAACTCCACCAGGATCGACTCGTAGGGCCGGCAGACGTTGTGCGCGAGCACGTTGAGGCGGCCGCGGTGCGCCATCCCGAGCACGACCTCGCGCGCGCCGGCGTCCGAGGCCAGCTCGATCGCCTGGTCGAGCATCGGCACGAGCGCGTCGAGGCCCTCGATCGAGAACTGCTTCTTCCCGAGGAATGCCTTGTGGAGGTAGGTCTCGAGCGCCTCGACCGCCGACAGGCGCTCGAGCAGAAGGCGCTGCTCGTCCACGCTGAACGGCTTGTTGTAGGCGCCGCACTCGATCGCCTGGCGCAGCCAGACGCGCTGCTCGTGCTCCGAGATGTGCTCGATCTCGTAGGCGATCGTGCCCGTGTAGACCTGGCGCAGGCGCGGCAGCGCGTCCGCGAGCGTCTCGCCCGGCACGGCCACGCGCAGGACCGAGGCGGGGATGCGTCGCATCAGGGCGTCGCTCAGGTGAACGGTGGCCGGGTCGAGCGCCGGATCGCCGACCGGCTCGGAGCCGAGCGGGTCGAGCCGCGCCGCCAGGTGGCCGTGCATGCGGTGGGCCTTGACGAGGCTGGTGGCGGCCTGGACCGCCTGCATCAGCGCCTCGTCCGCGACCGAGGCGGCAGCGGGCGTGGTGGTGGCCGGCACCGGCTCGGCGGCGGTGACGGGAGTGGGGCCGCCCGCCCCGGTGATGACGGCGTCCAGGCCGAGGGCCTCCAGAACTCCGTCGTAGAAGCCGTCCTCGCCCTGCAGCAGCTGATCCACCCGGCGCAGGAAGGCGCCCGACTCGGCGCCCTGGATCACGCGGTGGTCGTAGGTCGAGGTCATCGTCATGACCTTCTGGACGCCCAGCTCCTTGAGCGCCTCGGGAGTGACGGCGGTGAGGCCGGGCGGGTAGCCGATCGCGCCGGTGGCGACGATGGTCCCCTGCCCTGGCATCAGCCGCGGCACGCTCGCCACGGTGCCGAGGCCGCCTGGGTTGGTGAGGCTGATGTTGGCGCCTGAGTACGCGTCGGGCGACAGCGTGTTGTCGCGGGCGCCGGCGACCAGCTCGTCGTAGGCGGCCACGAAGTCCGCGAAGCCGAGCTCACTGGCGTTCGCGAGCACGGGGACGACGAGCGAGCGGGTGCCGTCCTTGCGCTCCACGTCGACCGCGAGGCCGAGGCTGATCGCGGCGGGCACGACGCGCTGCGGCTTGCCGTCCCGCTCGGCGTAGGAGTTGCCCATCACCGGCATGTCGCGGGCGGCCTGGACGACGGCCCATGCGATCAGATGGGTGAAGCTGAGCTTGCGGCCGGCGTCCTTGAGCTCGCGCCGGCGGGCGTCGAGCACGTCCACCTGCAGCGTGCGGAAGCTGGTCGCGGTGGGGATCGAGCGGCTCTCGTCCATGAAGCGGGCGAGCGTCGCGGCCGGGCCGCGGATCGGCTTGAGCTCGGCGCCGGTGGCGGGTGCCGGGCCCTCCTCGAGGGCGGCGAGGACATCCTCCTTGGTGACCCTTCCGCGCGGCCCCGTGCCGGCGATCGAGTCGACGTCGAGGCCATGGGCGCTCGCGACTCGCGCGGCCACCGGCGTGGCGTTGGCGGCACCGTTGCCGGCCGGGGCCGGTGCGGTCGTGGGGGCGTCCGGCTGGGGGGCCTTCGCTGGCGCCCCGGAACCGGCGGCGATGCGGCAGAGCACCGTGCCGACGGCGACGGCGCTGTCGGGCTCCACCAGGATCTCCGCGATCGTGCCGGCGACCGGAGAGGGCATATCGGCATCGACCTTGTCGGTCGAGATCTCCACCAGCGGGTCGTCGACGGCGACCGTGTCCCCGACGGCGACGCGCCACTCGAGCACGGTGCCCTCGGCGACGGAGTCGCCCATCTCGGGGAAGGCGACGTCGACGAGCTCGGCATCGGGCGCCTCCGGGGGCGCCTCCGCGGCGGCCGGCGGCGCCTCCGCAGCGGCCGGCGGCGCCTCGCCTGACAGGGGCGCCTCGCCTGAGGGCGCCGCGCCGTTGTCGCCCACCTCGATCTCGCCGAGGACCGCGCCCACCTCGACGGTCGAGTCCGGCTCGGCCAGGATCTTGATCAGCGTCCCGGAGGCCGGCGCCGGCACCTCGGCGTCGACCTTGTCGGTGGACACCTCCACCAGCGGCTCGTCGGCCTCCACGCGATCGCCCACCTGCTTCAGCCAGCCGAGGACGGTGCCCTCGGTGACCGATTCGCCCATTTGGGGCATGCTGATTTGCACGGTCGTCGCGCGAGTGGCCATCCGAAGGTCAAGGGTAACGCCGACGTGCGAGGGTTCGCTGCCATGTTGCAGCGCCGGCGCAAGCTCTGGGGGTGGGGCTTCGAGGACGGGCAGGTCCCCCGGGAGGAGGCCGAGCAGGTCGGGCTCGGCGCCCGCGAGCACCTCGGCTTCGGGCCGGCCGACTACGAGCACCCGCCGCGGCTCGAGGACCTGGAGCTCCCGCCGCCTCGCATCGAGCCGCCGGCCACGCTCGCGCCGATCTGCAGCACCGACCCCTTCGAGCGTGCCACCCACGCCTACGGAAAGGCCTACCGCGACCTCGTCCGAGCCCTGCGCGGGCGCTTCGACCACCCACCCGACGTGGTCGCCTTCCCCGCCGACGAGGCCGACCTGGAGCGAGTGCTCGACTGGTGCGCCGACGCCGGCGCCGCGGCGATCCCGTTCGGCGGCGGCACCAGCGTCGTCGGCGGGGTCGAGCCGCGCGTGCCGCAGGCGGCCGCCGTGACGATCGACCTGGGCCGGCTCGACCAGGTGCTCGACGTCGACGAGGTCTCACGAGCGGCCCGCATCCAGGCCGGCGCCACCGGACCGGGCCTCGAGGAGCAGCTCAAGGCGCGCGGGCTGACCCTGCGCCACTACCCGCAGTCGTTCGAGTACTCCACGCTCGGCGGCTGGATCGCCACCCGCGCGGGCGGTCACTTCGCCACGCTGCAGACGCACATCGACGACTTCGTCGAGTCGATCCGGGCGCTCACCCCCAGCGGCGCCTGGGAGAGCCGGCGCCTGCCCGGCTCCGGCGCCGGCCCCAGCCCGGATCGGATGCTGATCGGCTCGGAGGGCATCCTCGGCGTGATCACGGAGGCGTGGGTGCGCGTGCAGGTGGCGCCTCGGTTCAAGGCCTCCGCTGGTGTGCGCTTCGAGGATTTCGAGCGCGGCGCCCAGGCGGTGCGCGCGCTCGCGCAGTCGGGCCTCCATCCGTCGAACTGCCGCCTCCTCGATCCCGGCGAGGCCGCGCTCACCGGCGCCGCCCAGGACGGCGGCGCGCTGCTGGTGCTCGGCTTCGAGTCGTCCGACCACGACGTCGAGCCCTGGATGGGGCGCGCCGAGGAGCTGTGCGGCGACCTCGGCGGCGAGGCGCGCCGCCGGGGAGGGGGCGAGGGCACCTGGCGTGACGCTTTCCTGCGCGCCCCCTATCTGCGCGACAACCTGATCGGCGCGGGCATCCTCGCCGAGACGTTCGAGACCGCGATCACGTGGGATCGCTTCGACGCGTTCGTGGCCGGGGTGCGCGAGCGCGCGGGCGCCGCGCTCGGCCCCGGCGGGCGGCTCACCTGCCGCATCACGCACGCCTACCCGGACGGCGCGGCCCCCTACTTCACCGTGCTGGCGCCGGCGCGGCGCGGGTCCGAGCTGCGGCAGTGGGAGGAGGTCAAGGCGGCCGCCTCCGAGGCGATCGCCGCGGCGGGCGGCACGATCACCCACCACCACGCGGTCGGGCGCGATCATCGCCCCTGGTACGACCGCCAGCGTCCCGGCCCGTTCGCCGCCGCGCTGCGGGCCGCCAAGGCGGCCGTCGACCCGCAGGGCATCCTCAACCCGGGCGTGCTGGTGGACGCTTGACCGCGCGCAAGCGCGAGCTGTCGCGCGCGGATCGCATCGTCCCGGGCCTGTGGCGGCTGCGCCTACCGCTGTCGTGGCCGGGCGTGCCGCACGTGAACGCGTTCGCGATCGCGGCGTTCGGCGGGGTCGTACTGGTCGACACCGGCCTCCACGAGCCGGGCGCGATGCGCCAGCTGGAGCGCGCGCTCGACCAGGCCGGGGTCGGGGTCGAACACGTGCGCCTGCTGGTCTGCACCCACGCGCACTCGGACCACTATGGGTTGGCCGCGCCGATCCTAGAGCGGTCCGGGTGTGAGCTGTGGATGCACCCCAACCACGCCCACATGACGAAGGCGGCACAGGATCCGGAGCGCGCCTTCGAGCGCCGCTTCGAGGTGGCCCGCCAGAGCGGCGTGCCGGCGCAGCTGGTGGCCGAGGCGCGCGAGGCCCGCCGCGACCAGGGCTTTGGCATCGCCGAGATCGTCATGCCGGACCGCGAGCTGCTGCCGGGCGTGACCGTGGACACCGACCTGGGCGTGTGGAACGTCCACGAGACGCCCGGCCACGCGCCCTCGCACGTGGTGCTGCATCAGCCCGAGCGGGGGCTGCTGCTGTCGGGCGACCACCTGCTCGGCAGGGTCTCGCTCTACTACGACTACGGCTACTCGCCCGATCCGGCTGGAGAGTTCCTGGCGAGCCTCGACGTGGTCGGCGAGCTCGACGTGCAGCTGGTGCTGGCCGGTCACGGCCGGCCGGTGCGCGAGGCCCCCGCGCTGATCGAGGCGAACCGGCGGGCGGTCACCGAGCGCGTCGAGCGAGTACGCGGTGCGATCGCGAACCGCCCGAAAACCCCCTACGAGATCGTGCCGGAGATGCTCGACTCGGAGATGCCCGCCGGCATGATGCTCAGCTGGGGGCTGACCGAGACGCTCTGCTACCTGCGCCACCTCGAGCGGCTCGGGGAGGCCGCGGCGGTCGAGGACAGCGAGCCGGCGTTGTGGGCGCCCGCTTAGGGCACGTCGAAGAAGATCGGGCAGTGGTCGGACGCGTAGGCCTTGTCCGTGATCTCCGCGAAGCGCTCGAACCTGAAGTCGGCGTCGAGCGGGTTGGGGTCTTCGTCGATGCGCTGGTAGCGGGTCTCCCTGGGTCCGATCCCGCCGTCCTGGAGGAGATTGCGGTAGGAGATGCCGCGTCGCTCGATCACCGGCAGCTGTCCGGCGGTCGCCGCGGACAGGGCCGGCGAGACGAGGACGTAGTCGAGCTGTCCGGCGCGGTTGCGCGCGCGCCACCAGTGGGTCCAGCGGTCCACTTCGTTGGTGATGCGCTCGAGCACGTTCTCGAGCTCGCCGCTC
>Ga0268253_10000064_pt1 | contig 31033 bp, 26 predicted proteins | sample AgamicMgMarz_FD_200250 | JGI IMG/M metagenome (GOLD analysis project Ga0268253, IMG submission 200250) | Agave microbial communities from Guanajuato, Mexico - Mg.Ma.rz (v2) (version 3) | ecosystem: Host-associated > Plants > Phyllosphere > Phylloplane/Leaf | place: Guanajuato, Mexico... | reverse complement strand
TGTTTTCTTCCTTCTTTTTATTCTTTTTGAAGCTGTAAATCACTTGGCGCCCAGTCCGGAATTCCATCATCTTCATCAAATTCAATAATGACATCCGTTACTCCTTTTTCCTTTAAAATACGATTTTCCAGACGATCTTTAATATCATCAGCTTCTGCCACTGTTAAAGAAGGATCAATTTCTACTTTTAATTCAACGTGAAGCTCTTCTCCTTCTTTCATCACCATTAATGTTTGAATATCACGCACTTGTACATCTTGCATGACAATCGCGCCAATTTTTATTTCCATTTCTTTATCTGCTTCACCAAGCGCTCCAGCAGCGTTGTCTAAAAATACTCGTCCTACTACAAAAAACATCATAAGCCCAATTAAAATAGAAGCAATTCCTTCAGCTTGGTGAAAAGGTGTAAACCGTGAAATGAAAACAGCTATTAATGCCAGTACCCCTCCTCCAGTAGCTACCAAATCTTCCATAAAGACAAGCTTGGTTGCAGGCTTTGCTTTCTTTAAATGAACAAAGCTTTGCGTAAAAACTTTGACCTCTGCGGTATTCATTCCGACATCGTGCAAAATTTCTTTCATTGCCTTAAATAGGACAAACATCTCAAGTAACACCGAGATGCCAAGTACTGCAATATTTAAAATAAAGCCTGAAGACTTCGTCGGATGAAGAATGTGGTGATATCCTTCTTTAATCGTTTCAAACGCCATAATCCCTACTACAAGAACCGCTCCTAATAGAACGAGATTAACCAATCGGCCGAAACCGTTTGGAAATCGTTTGGTCGGGGCTTTTTTACTTAATGCCGAACCTATAAAGACAAAAAACTGATTAGCTGCATCTCCTAAGCTGTGCATCGTTTCAGCAAACATTGCTACATTCCCTGTTAAAGCGAAAGCAATGCCTTTAATAATGGAAATAATGGTATTAACTACAGCAGCCATCATGGCCGATTTATTTCCTTTTCGCAGCAATTTAATTAATTCACTCATGTAATCCCTCCGTTTGCGCCTTTGATGAGATTCAATTACGGTTAGTGTATGTGAATTTAAAAATTAAAAACCTCCAACATACAAGTTGGAGGTTTTTAGTCATGTTTCATTATTTTTTAAAACGGTACGGTACAGTTGTAACAATTACGTTTTTACGGTAAAGCAAATGTGCTTTTAACAGCAGACTGGACTGATTGTGAAGGATATTTTGCCAACTTTTTTTCGTAATGAATTGCGGAATAACGACCGTAATAGCCATGTTATTTTCCCGGGCTTTTTCCTCAGCCATATCGATGAATCGAAACAGCGGCCGCACTAAGCTGCGGTATTGAGAATGAAACGTAACAATACGAATATCAGGCTGCCACTTCTCCCACTTCTCTTCCATTCTCTTTTCGCTTTCTCGATCAAAGGCCACATGCACTGCAATAACGGTATCGCCAATCGTTCTTGCATAATTTAATGAATTTTCTACTACCTTTGTCATTCCTGCTACAGGAACAATGACCACACTTCCTTCAAGCTTTCCAATCTTTTCTCCTTGCTTAATGCGAAGCTGCTCTCCTACCGCTTCATAATGCGTATGAATGCGATGAAAAATATAAACAATAACCGGTAAGAAAATGAGCACGGACCATACTTGTGAAAACTTCGTTGTAAACAAAATAATTAGCACAGTTAAGGTAATGAGGGCACCAATTAAGTTAATGGTTAGCTTCCCTTGCCAGCCGGCCGGCTTTTCTCTAAGCCATTTGACAATCATGCCTGTTTGAGAAAGCGTAAATGGAATAAACACCCCGACTGCATAAAGAGGAATTAATTGTTCAGTCGCACCTTTAAAAGCTACAATTAAGACAATAGAAGCAATTCCAAGGGTCACAATTCCATTTGAATAGCCTAATCGATCGCCACGAATTTGAAACATTCTTGGCATATATTTATCAGACGATAAGTTGACAGCCAGCAAAGGGAAAGCTGAAAAGCCCGTATTCGCCGCTAGCACTAGAATTAGAGCTGTTGTGCCTTGAATAAAATAATAAAATCCATTTCGTCCAAACACACTCGATGCAATTTGTGATACAACCGTTTCATCTGCTTTTGGAGAAATGCCAAGCCAATAAGCTAAAAACGTGATGCCAGAAAATAAAACGGCTAAAATACCGCCCATCAGCATTAATGTATGAACAGCATTTTTTGCACCTGGCTCTTTAAAGTTAGGCACTGCATTTGAAATAGCTTCTACACCTGTTAATGCCGAACAGCCTGATGAAAAAGCTTTTAATAATAAAAACAAACTAATACCTGGCACTACTGTACCGAGAGATGGATGAAGCTCAGGTGAAACTTGACCTGTCGCTATTTTAAACAAGCCTACCGTTATTAACAAAATAAGAGCAATAACGAATAAATAAACCGGATAAGCTAATACAGAAGCGGATTCTGTTACACCACGTAAATTTAAGACGGTAATAAAAATCACCAGTAAACACGCAATTACTACATTGTAATGATGCAGCGTTGGAAAAGCCGAAGTTAAAGCATCGGTTCCTGCTGAAACACTCACAGCAACTGTTAAAATATAATCCACCAACAGTGATCCCCCAGCGATAAGCCCGGGATTTTCCCCTAAATTGGTTTTCGAAACAATATAAGCTCCTCCGCCTTGCGGATACGCATAAATAATTTGACGGTATGAAAGAATTAAAGCCGTCAGCAGAACCAATACCCCAAGCGCAATTGGAATCGAATACCAATAGGCAAGAACGCCGACTGTTGCAAGTACAATCAAAATTTGTTCTGTTCCATAAGCCACTGAAGATAAGGCATCTGATGATAAAATAGCCAGTGCTTTAAGCTTACTAAGCTTTTGATCGCCTAACTCTTTTGTTTTAAGCGGCTTTCCAATCAATAATCTTTTGAGAACTGAATAGTTCACGTAATTTCCCTCCGATGATTGCTTAGCTACTACTTACTGTTCATTGCTAAGCTCCGTTACAAGTTCACGAATAAGTGATATTATCCCTAAAAAATACCTTTTTATATTAAAAAAGCGCACAAAAAAAACACTAAGGGTTCTCAGCGTTTTTACACAGCTTAAACCTCCTCTCCAAAACGCTTATGGGGTTAGCTGTCGGATTCGGGCTATGAGAGTAGCCCTACCTTTAAAAAAGGATTCACCCCAAGTGACAATGCACAAATTTGGGTCCCCCACTTCTGACGAATTAAGCGATAACAGGTCAATATAATTTTCGGTTAAAGGGTATGATTGATAACATGTTTCTTTCATAACTATCCTTTGTTCTTAGATAATATACTCCCGTACAAATGGTTTGTAAAGCATTATTTTACGTAAACGATAAAATAGTCCTTTAGGCGCTTTTAACGGGAGAACAAAAGGCCTTCTGCCTGCTTACAGAAGACCTTTCCACTTTAACTGTTTGCTTTTAAAACGGCTGCTAGCTTATTTTTCGTTTGAGGACCATAAATGCCATCTACATCATAAGGAAGATACACAAGCTGAAAACGTCTTACTGCATCTTTCGTTTGAACTCCATATATTCCGTCTACTGACCCTACTTTAAAATTTACCGCGTTTAATGCTTTTTGAAGCTGCTTCACAGCTTCTCCAGAATCACCTTGTTTTAAAACTCCATTTGGAAGCGGATATTGTTCAGAAGGTGGTGTTGGATTTGGTGTTGGTGAAGTTCCTGAAGGAATAGCAATTGTTTTTCCAACCTGTAGTGTTAAAGGATCAGAAAGCCCTGTATTCGCTTCTTGAACCGCTTGTACTGTTATGTTGTACTTCTGTGCAATACTATAAAGCGTATCTCCTTGCTTGATCGTATACGTTTTTGTACCTGGTTCAGAAGGTGATGGATTTGGTGTTGGTGTTGGATTTGGGTTTGGAACTGCACGACGAGGTAAATTCAAATAGATGGCAATTCCTTTTGCATACGATTCACCCATGCTTTTTAAAAAAGCTTCGTTTTGGAGAAGTGCTGCATCGGTGCGGTTATCAATAAAAGCTATTTCAGTTAGTACTGCGGGCATATTTGTTAAGCGAAGCACCGCATAATTGGCTGATTTTCGACCGCGATTCGGATGATTATACGACAGCAGCGTTGGCTGTACTTGGCCGTGGACAATTGATTGAAACGTTTTACTGGCATTGCTAGCGCTTCTATAAACATAATCTTCGTATCCTGTTCCTCCACCGGCATTTACGTGAATAGACATAAATGCATCTGCTCCCCAGGAATTAGCTTGAGAAGCGCGCTGAGATAACGATAAAAAAGTATCTGTGGTACGAGTGGTTTTAATCGTAAAGTCACTGTAGGTGCTATTTAAATAGCTTATTAAATATTGTTGAATTTTTAAAACTAAGTTTTTTTCATACAGTCCGTTCGCTCCAACTGCTCCTGCATCTGCCCCACCATGTCCTGCATCAAGATAGATTTTTTTCATATTACTTGTCCCTCCTTATTGTTAACATATGTATGAGGGCAAAAAGTGCTACGTATACTAGCCTACTAAGTAGAAAATTACTAAAAAAAGAACCGCAACTCAAAGGCAGCGGTTTATTCTGCGTTGTAGACAGAATATTAAATAGGGATAGCTCTCAAGGAGTGACAGCTATATGCAGAGTGTTGATTCGTTGATTAAATGATAATAATTATCATTTTCATTTAAAGTATACACTAAAAGGAAAGTTTTGTCTATTCTATTATGAGAACGGGCCTATTTAAAAAGCAGAACGCCTATAACAATGAGAATAATCCAAATTGGAATGCTTATTAATATGCCTATTACTAAACCTTTGAAAAAATTTCCTTCTTGCATTTTCATTCCATTCCTCTCCAACAGTATTTTCTAATGATACTACGATTGGCTGAAAATTCTCTGAAGTTATACTGAAGTGCAGAGTGAACACACAAACAATCTCTCTATCTGTTATACACTACTTTTACATATAGATTCAATGAGACAAAAAGCTTATCCTTTTTAATTCATATAACCAAATTCTTTCCTGTATATAACAAAACAATAAAAAGCCTCCCGTAAATTGTACGACAGGTAGCTATACTTGTTTTATGAACAGCTTAGTTCGATATTTAATATACGCATGCAGAATGTTATTCATTTTGAAAAACAAAAAATTCCGAGAGAACGTATAAACGATCTCTCGGAATTTTAGGAATTAATATTGGCTCATGTATTGGTCACGTTCCCAAGGATGAACTTGTGTACGGAACATATCCCATTCGATTTCTTTCGCTTCAACGAAGTGCTCTGCTAAGTGTTCACCTAATGCAGAAACCATAACTTCGTTTGATTGGAAGCTATCTAAAGCTTGAGCTAATGTTGCAGGTAAATCTACGATACCTTCTTCAACACGCTCTTCTTTTGTCATTACATAGATATTACGATCAATAGGTTTTGGAGCTTCAAGTTTGTTCTTGATTCCATCTAAACCAGCTTTTAATAGAACAGCCATTGCTAAATATGGGTTAGCAGCTGGGTCTACGCTACGTACCTCAACACGAGTTCCTACGCCGCGAGAAGCTGGGATACGGATTAATGGGCTACGGTTGCGAGCAGACCATGCAACGTAACAAGGAGCCTCATATCCAGGCACTAGACGCTTATAAGAGTTTACAGTAGGATTTGTTACTGCTGTAAAGCTGTGTGCGTGCTTGATGATACCTGCGATAAATTGACGAGCAGTATCACTTAGCTCTAGATTACCGTTTTCATCATAAAATGCGTTTTGACCATCTTTAAATAATGAAACGTTACAGTGCATACCTGAACCATTCACACCAAATAATGGTTTTGGCATAAATGTAGCATGTAAGCCATGTTTACGTGCAATTGTTTTTACAACAAGTTTGAACGTTTGGATATCATCACAAGCTTTTAATGCAGCAGCATATTTGAAGTCAATCTCGTGTTGTCCAGGAGCTACCTCATGGTGAGATGCTTCAATTTCAAAGCCCATTTCTTCAAGCTCTAATACGATGTCACGACGGCAGTTTTCACCAAGGTCAGTTGGCGCTAAGTCGAAGTAGCCACCTTTATCATTTAATTCTAATGTAGGTTCGCCTTTTTCGTCTAATTTGAATAAGAAGAACTCTGGCTCAGGTCCAAGGTTAAAATCAGTAAATCCTAACTCTTCCATCTCTTTTAACACACGTTTTAAGTTATTACGTGGATCGCCATCAAACGGAGTTCTATCTGCATTGTAGATGTCACAAATAAAACGTGCTACTTTACCTTTTTCAGATGTCCAAGGGAAAATAACAAATGTATCAATATCCGGGAATAGGTACATATCTGATTCTTCAATACGTACAAACCCTTCAATAGAAGAACCGTCAAACATCATTTTGTTGTCTAACGCTTTTTCTAATTGACTTACTGGAATTTCAACGTTTTTAATTGTTCCTAAAATGTCAGTGAACTGAAGACGAATATACTTTACATTCTCTTCTTGAACTTTGCGGAAAATATCTTCTTTTGTGTACTTTGCCATCGTGTGATCCTCCCCTAAATCTCTATATAATATTTATAATCTATACCCCTCATATACGAACGGCATAAATATTGATAACTTTATTAATGAAAGAACCTGGACATATCTCCTTGATTTAAAGTTGCTCGATTAAAACGGCCTGCTTGCATAAGTTCTGCACGAAGCATTTTTCGCAATTCATCGTCCGTTAATTCTGGCTTTGCTGTTGCTGCCACAACTTTTTCTTCTTGCTTATGCCCTTTTTGCTCCTTTTGAAGATGAAACAGCTGTTTTACACCTGCTAAGTTTACACCTTGTTCAATAAGATCACGGATTTCAAGCAGCTTATCAACATCGTTAAATGAGAATAATCGTCGATTTCCCTCTGTTCTTACTGGTGCAACTAATTCATGTTCTTCATAGTAGCGAATTTGGCGAGCCGACAACTCAGTTAACTGCATCACAATTCCAATTGGGAAAAGTGGCGTATTTCTTCGAATGTTGTCACTCATTTCAGTTCCTCCTTTGGATTAACTATTTACATTGTATGCTATGTTAGTTCACCTGTCAACCGAATGTTAGTAATTCTAACATAAATTTTTCTGAACATTTCTTCTATACAAATAAATAGCACTTCGTTTATTTTTATAAGCCTATCTTTTCTTTCTTAGCGGGGAGAAAATAGTCTTTCTATCTTATATTTTATAAAAGTTCTTTCGTCAGCATTTGATCTACTGCCATGCATATTGCTACTTTTACGTGAGCATACGTTAACCCGCCCTGCACGTAAGCGACATAAGGAGGCCTGATAGGTCCATCTGCCGTCAGCTCGAGGCTTGCTCCTTGTATAAACGTTCCAGCTGCCATAATCACATCATCTTCGTACCCTGGCATATAAGCAGGATAGGCCGTTACGTGTGAATTAATTGGCGAAGCAAATTGAATAGCCTGACAAAAAGAAACCATTTTATCGCGGTCATCGAACTGCACGGATTGAATTAAATCTGTTCGTTCACTGTTCCACTTCGGCTCACTTTGCATCCCTAGCTCTTCGAACATAGCGGATGAGAAAACCGCTCCTTTTAATGCTTGACCCACTACGTGCGGAGCCAAAAAGAAACCTTGATACATTTCTTGCAAGCTATACAGCGTCGCTCCAGCTTCTGCACCGATTCCAGGAGTTGTCATTCGGTATGAACAAGCTTCCACTAGTTCTTTTCGTCCTGCAATATAGCCACCGATTTTAGCCAGACCTCCACCAGGGTTCTTAATGAGCGACCCCGCCATCAAATCTGCTCCTACATGCGTTGGCTCGATTGTTTCTACAAATTCACCGTAGCAGTTATCCACAAATACTACAACGTCAGGCTTAATACTCTTTACAAAAGAAATCATTTCTTTTATTTGCGCGACTGTAAAAGAAGGACGAATGCCGTAACCTTTTGAGCGCTGAATGCCTATCATCTTTGTGTGCTCATGAATAGACGCTTTCACTTCTTCAAAATCCACTTGACCTTGCCCTGTTAAATCTACTGATTTATAGCTAATATTATATTCTTTTAAAGAGCCTACCCCGCTTCCTCGTATACCAACGATTTCTTCAAGGGTGTCATAAGGCTTTCCAGTTATATATAATAGTTCATCTCCAGGACGCAGTACACCAAACAGCGAAATGCCAATTGCGTGCGTACCTGAAATAATTTGCGGACGCACCAGGCAAGCTTCTGTTCCAAAAACGTCCGCGTATACTTTCTCCAACGTATCGCGGCCTAGATCGTCATATCCATACCCCGTAGTTGGATTAAAATGTGAATCACTCACTCGATTTTGCTGAAAGCTTTGCAGCACCCGAAATTGATTTGCTTCAATGCGCTCGTCAATTTTCTCATGTACGGGCTTAATTTGTTTTTCTACTTTTTCAGCAAGTTCCCGAATGCGTGCGCCGTTTTTTAACTGATCAAACATCATTTCTTTGTTCCTCAACTTTCTTCAAGCGTTTGTAGCTTTTTGTAAAGGGGATGCTCTTTTGCAATATACCCTTTGCACTGATACTTCTCAGTTTCTTCATTGAATTTTAACGACTCAAGAATAGAGACCGTTTTGAGTTCAGCGAGCATTTTTCCTTCATAAGCCGGCAGCAGCACATGAAAAAACGCCATTTCTTTTTTCATTTCTTCTTGAATTCTTTCTCCAAGCTTCACTAAATCAGTAGCTTTAAAAGCGCTCATTGATAAAGATGTGGAAGCGGATGGGACAAATAATTCATGCTGCATATCTTCTTTATTGTAAACTGTCAGCATCGGAATGTCCGTTACGTTCAGCTCTTCTAGTAAGCGATGCACTGTTTTTTCGTGGTTGTTGTAATCTGGATTAGATGAATCTACCACGTGCAAAACAAAGTCAGCTTCGGTTACTTCTTCAAGTGTTGAACGGAACGCGGCTACTAACGTTGTTGGAAGATCTTGAATAAAGCCAACCGTATCCGTTAACAGAGCCGTTAGTCCTGACGGAAGCGTATACTGCCTTGTCGTTGGATCAAGAGTTGCAAACAGCTGATTTTCTTCAAAAATACCAGCCTCTGTTAAGCGGTTAAAGATCGTCGATTTACCAGCGTTCGTATAGCCCACAATTGCAATTTGATAGACATGATTACGCTTACGTCTTTCTCGATAACGTTCGCGGTGACTTACCACTGTCTTTAACTGACGCTTAATTTCATCAATTTTACGGCGAATATGTCTGCGGTCACTTTCAAGTTTCGTTTCACCAGGACCTCTTGTTCCAATTCCGCCTCCAAGACGTGACAAAGCGGTACCTTGTCCTACTAACCTAGGTAGCAGATAATTTAATTGAGCAAGTTCCACCTGCATTTTTCCTTCTCGCGTTTGAGCACGCTGTGCGAAGATATCCAAAATCAGCTGCGTACGGTCAATAACACGCGCAGATAACCCTGCTGACAAATTGCGGATTTGACTCGGTGACAATTCATCATTAAATACAATTAAATCAGGTTCTAACTCTTCTTCAAGAGCCACAAGTTCTTCTACTTTCCCTTTTCCAATATAAGTAGCTGGATGAATGCGATCGCGCTTTTGCGTTAACCTTACCAGCACTTCGCCTTTTGCAGTCTCAGTTAAAGATGCTAGCTCATCCATTGAATATTCAAAACGTTCGTCATCGTCATGAAGCTGACATCCGACTAAAATTACGCGTTCAAGTTCAGTATTCATTTCTGCTGTCAAAGATTTTTCCTTCCCTTACTATTAAATTGACAAATCATTCATATCATATCAAAAAAATGTCCATTTCTCCATCTTTGCAAAAGAGACAGAATACATTGTCTTTTACTAGTTTAACACCCTTTTTAAAATCTATAAAACGATGATTAAAAAAACATTGAAATATCACGAAATTCTGTATACAATTTGAATTGGTTTACTTATCGAAATTTGAATCAGGCTGCCTGATTTTAAAATAATAGTCGCTACTTGGTGAAAACAGAATAAAGGGGATAGCATCATGACTTGGGACGTACTTAGCATTATTGGAACGATTGCCTTTGCAATCAGCGGAGCTTTCATTGCCATGGAAGAGGAGTATGATATTTTAGGCGTTTACATACTGGGAATCGTAACAGCTTTTGGCGGAGGAGCCATTCGAAACCTGCTTATCGGTGTACCGGTGTCTGCCCTTTGGGAACAAGGACTCTTTTTTCAGATTGCTTTATTATCTATCACTGCCACTTTTTTATTTCCAAACAATATCTTAAAACATTGGAAGCGATGGGGAAACTTTTCGGACGCCATTGGCCTTGCAGCATTCGCGATTCAAGGAGCGCTTTATGCCACTCATATGAACCATCCGCTTAGCGCAGTTATTGTAGCTGCGGTCTTAACAGGAAGCGGCGGGGGGATTATCCGAGATTTATTAGCACGCCGAAAGCCTACTGTTCTTAAAGATGAAATTTATGCGGTATGGGCGATTATCGCAGGATTTAGCGTAGGGCTGCATATTACAAATACTCCTATAGAACTTTATACGTTATTTATCTTACTTGTAGGTCTTCGGATGTGTTCATATATTTACAAATGGCGCCTGCCGATCAAAACGATTCGACAACCAAATATGTAGAAAAAAAAGCCTTTCGTGACGAAAGGCTTTTTTTACAGCTGAATATCGCTTGACGTTAAAGTTAGAAGCTCGTTGCGCTCAAAGCTTTCTTCTTCTAAAAGCCTCATGGATTGAGTACGTATGGAACGTTCGATAATGTTTCGCACATATCGACCGTTACTAAAATCCCTGGGCGTCTGATTGTACTTCACGTCCATGAAATGATCTTTTAGCTTTTTATAGGCCTCTGTACTAAACTGATACTGCCTGTCATTCATCATGTGACCGGCAATGTCCATCAGTTCATTTACATCATAATCCGGAAAATCAAAAATAAACGGAAACCTAGAGCGCAGCCCTGGATTAAGACTTAAGAAATTTTCCATTTCTCTTGGATAACCAGCTAAAATCAATACAAACTTATCATTTGAATCTTCCATATGTTTGACCAATGTATCAATCGCTTCTTTTCCAAAATCTTTTTCTCCCCCTCTTGCAAGAGAATAAGCCTCATCAATAAATAAAATACCTCCAAGCGCTTTTTTTACAAGATCTCTCGTTTTCTGAGCGGTATGACCAATGTATTCTCCAACTAAATCTGCCCGCTCTGCTTCAATTAAATGTCCTTTAGACAAGATGTTCATATTCAAAAATAATTTACCTAGCAGGCGGGCTACCGTCGTTTTCCCTGTTCCTGGATTTCCTCTAAACATCATATGCAGCGCCTGCTTTCCCGCTTTTAAGCCCTGTTCCTCTCTTTTTTTGTTAATATATAACCACGCATATATTTCTTTTATCATTTTTTTCAATTCTTCCATTCCAACCAGTCCGCTCATTTCTCGTTCAATTTCCCGAAGCGGCTCATGATTTATGACAGCTTTTTTGGCAGGACGCGGAATTGATGTCGTATACGATTTTTCCTTTTTTGTTTCATTATTTAAAATGATATTAATTTGCCCATTATTTTTAAGAGTTATCGGCTGTTCCACCATGTTCACCTCTCGTTTCATCCCACTTCTCTGTATCGCATAGCTGCATGCGATGAACGATACGAAGACAATGATCTCTTATTACCGAAGAAATGATCGTCTATTATAAGGTTTATGTTCGATGAGTAAAAACAATGTTAAGAAACTTTTTTAAGCCTTTATTTGCATAAAAAAAGCATCCGAATATGCGGATGCTTCTCTTTAATCTCTATTCAAGTTCTACTGTAATATTTTTATTTGGTACAAATGTCGAAATCGCATGTTTATAAATCAGCTGTTGTTTTCCTTCAGATTCAATTAACACAGTAAAGTTATCAAATCCTTTAATTAGTCCTCTTAATTGAAAACCATTTAAAAGAAATACCGTCACATAGATATTTTCTTTACGTAATTGATTTAAAAATTGGTCTTGAATATTAACTGATTGTTTCATTATTCGGCCTCCTCGTTTCTCTATCTGTTTACTTAATTCGCTTCTTTCTTCAGCTTTCCTGCAATATATGTAAAAATTTCAGCAAACTTTTCGGGAAATTTGTCAACTTCCATCTCTATCCATTTTACAGGCATTTTATTTCGAAACCACGTTAACTGACGCTTTGCATATCTGCGTGAATTTTGTTTCAACTGTTCAACGGCTTCTTCGAGCGTGCAGCGTCCTTCAAAATAAGCATACAGCTCTTTGTAGCCGATAGCTTGAATTGATTGTACATCATGCAGACCACTTTCGTACAATGATTTGACTTCATCAAGCAGTCCAGCCTGCATCATCATATCGACTCGGTGATTAATTCTCTCATATAATACGTCTCTATCCATTGTAAGTCCAATAATGCTTACGTCATATAATAACTCTTGCGACTGTTCTTTTGTATAGTCACTGAATTTTTTGCCGGTTACTTCATAAACTTCAAGCGCTCTGATTACACGGCGATGGTTGTTTTTATGGATAGCAGCTGCACTGTCTGGGTCAATCTCTTTTAGCTTTTCATACAGAGGATCAATGCCATGAGCTTTAATAAATACTTCCATTCGTTCACGAACTTTTTCATCACTAGGAGTTTCTGTGAACTGATAATCATAAATAACGGATTGAATATAAAGACCCGTCCCTCCAACAATCATCGGCATTTTTCCTCTAGCATGAATATCATCGATTTGTTTTCTTACAATCTCTTGAAATTCTGCCACAGAAAACGATTCATCCGGCTCCTTAATATCGATCAGGTAATGGGGAATACCCTGCATCTCTTCTTCTGACACCTTTGCTGTTCCGATATCCATCCCTTTATAAATTTGCATGGAATCACCTGAAATAATCTCTCCGTCTAACTGTTTGGCAAGTTCAATGCTCAATTTTGTTTTACCAACCGCAGTTGGTCCAATAATGACAATAAGTTTTGGTTTCTCTCCCGTCATAACAACACTACTTTCATCTATAGGCATTCACATCATTCCATTTTATCCAAATGGCCATGATTTATTCAACAAAACGGCTAGCTGCAGCTAGCCGCATTGCCTACATCACTCGCTTAAACATTTTTTCCATTTCATACGTCGAATGATGAATAATAATTGGTCGTCCGTGCGGACACGTAAATGGATCTGTTGTTTTTCTCAACGTTTCAAGTAAAGCAAAAATCTCATCGTTTCGCAAATGATGATTCGCTTTAATCGATCCTTTACAGCTCATCATAATAGCCGCTTCTTCTCGTAATTTTTCGATATTGACACGTTTCATCGTAAAGATTTGCTGAATCATTTCTTCAATGGTTTCCTGTTCCTCTCCTTTTGGAAACCACTGCGGATGCGAACGAACTATATAGGAGTTTTGTCCAAACGGTTCTAAAAAGACTCCTACTTCAGCAAGCATGTCTTTGTATTCTTCTAAAATCAAGGCTTCATTTCCCGAGAACTCTAGCGTAAGCGGCATAAGCAGTTCTTGAACTTCTGAATCTACTTCTCCAAGCTTTCGCTTAAAATATTCGTACTTAATTCTCTCCTGCGCCGCGTGCTGATCAATAATAAATAATCCTTTTTCATTTTGTGCCAAAATATACGTTCCGTGCATTTGGCCAATTGGGTACATCGCAGGAACACGCGGTTCTGGCTGCTCTTTGGCAGAATGGTTTGGTTCTGGAATAGGGGCGTTTTCTTCCACCGATTCTTCATAGTGTTCTATTTCTCGAAACGTTGGTTCAAGTTCTTCATCTTGACGTATGACCTCTGTTTTAACAGGCGGCATGATCTCGTCTACACGAGCGGGAGCCTCCTTAAAGCTAGGCTCGCGAACCGTATTAGCCGGCTGATAGCCAGACGGTTTAGACTGATGATCAAATGTAAAGGTCTGCTGCTCAGTTGGCTGCACAGCTGCTTTTGACTTAGTTGGCACTACAGCATCCGGAATTAACTGCTGCTTTTTAAAAGCCGCTTTTACTCCTTGTTCAATAAGCTCAAACAGCTCCGCTTCTTTACTTAAGCGTACTTCTAATTTTGCTGGATGAACATTCACGTCCACTAATAAAGGGTCCATTGTAATGGTTAAAAACACAATTGGAAAACGACCGATAGGTAAAAGGGTATGATAGCCCTGCTGCACTGCTTTTAACAGCCCGTAGTTTTTAACAAACCGACCGTTAATAATGGTGGACATATAGTTGCGAGAAGCTCTTGTGATTTCAGGAAGAGCAACGTAACCATTCACTTCATAATCAAGAGACTGAACATTAATCGGAATCATTTTTTTGGCTACTGCCATTCCATAAATAGCGGCAAGCACTTGGCGCACATCTCCGCTCCCGTTTGTATACAGAAGCTGTCTTCCTTGATGCATAAGCCGAATTGAAACTTCAGGATGAGACATCGCAAGACGATTGACGACATCCGTTACGTTACCAAGCTCCGTGTTTACCGTCTTCATATATTTTAAACGTGCAGGTGTGTTGAAAAATAAGTTTTCAATAACAAGTTCGGTACCTTTTCGGCTTGATGTTAATTCGTGATGAACGATTTCTCCGCCTCTAAGTTTAAGGTGAGTGCCGGCTTCTTCTCCTGTACTCGTTTTGAGTTCAAGCATTGAAACTGAAGCAATACTTGGCAGAGCTTCGCCGCGAAATCCTAACGTTCGAATTCGAAATAAATCTTGTTCTGTTTTAATTTTGCTTGTCGCATGTCTTTTAAAAGCGGTCAAGCAGTCTTCAGAAGCAATGCCGTCTCCATTATCCAATATACGAATTTTTGAAAGCCCAGCTTCTTCTAGTTCAATTTCAATAACTGTACTGTTTGCATCAATAGCATTTTCGACTAGTTCTTTCACCACCGAAGCAGGTCGTTCAACAACCTCTCCGGCAGCAATTTTATTTGAAAGTTCGTCTGAAAGCTGCACAATTTTACCCACAGACTCACTCCTCTCAATCTATTTCTTCTTTAATGATTTTTGCAGTTCATACATCGCATTCATTGCGTCTAAAGGCGTCATTTCTAAAATATCCAGCTCTTTTAAACGATCTATAATTGCCTTTTCCCGTTTCGAAAGCGCAGGCTTTTCTTTTTTCTCTTCTATTTCAAAGAACGAAAGCTGATTAGCTTCATCTGCTTTTTTACTATCTGCACGTTCTTCTTGAATCAAAGAAGCACCTTCTTGTGGAACTTGTTGCGTCGTCTCTTCTCTTTTTGGAGCCTGACGTACAGGTTCACGCTCAGAAGATTGTTCTAAATCGTGTAAGATGACGCGAGCTCGCTCTAGAAGCGGATCTGGAAGTTCTGCTAGTTCCGCTACGTGAATACCATAACTTTTATCTGCGGCACCATCTTTGATTTTGTGTAAAAAGACGACTTTCCCATTCTTTTCAACTGCGCTTACATGAACATTTTTGAGCGCAGGAAGCGACTCATCGAGTACGGTTAATTCATGATAATGAGTAGAAAATAGTGTCTTACAGCCAATATGTTCATGAACGTATTCAATAATTGCTTGAGCAAGTGCCATTCCGTCATACGTAGACGTGCCGCGTCCAATTTCATCTAACAGAATTAGACTCGACTGAGTGGCATTTGTCACTGCATTTTTCGTTTCTAGCATCTCGACCATAAACGTACTTTGACCTGAAATTAAGTCATCGGCTGCCCCGATACGTGTAAACACTTGATCAAAAATCGGCAGAATCGCTTCGTCTGCTGGCACAAAACAGCCAATTTGAGCTAATATCGCCGTTAAAGCGACCTGACGCATGTACGTACTTTTACCAGACATATTGGGTCCTGTAATCAGTAAAATTGAACTATCATCCGTCATTTGACAGTCGTTTGGCACATATTCCTGCGAATTCATTACTTTTTCTACCACTGGATGGCGTCCATTTTGAATCGAAATATCTTCATTTGAAAAAATAGGCTTCGTGTAATGACGTTCTTCACTGATTTTTGCAAAGCACTGCAGTACGTCAAGCTCACTTACTTTTTTAGCGAGTTCTTGCAGCCTTGGAATATATGCTTTTACTTCTTCACGAATTTGTAAAAACAATTCATATTCCAGCTCTACAATCTTCTCTTCCGCTTCTAAAATCAGCGCTTCTTTTTCTTTCAGCTCAGGCGTAATAAAACGTTCTGCATTGGTTAACGTCTGTTTTCGTTCATACATTCCTTCAGGCAAAAGATGCAGATTTGCCCGCGTTACTTCTATATAATAGCCGAACACGCGATTATAACCAATTTTCAGTGAGCGAATCCCTGTTTTCTCACGCTCTTGCTGTTCAAGTGACGCAATCCACGTTTTTCCGTTTCGGCTTGCATCTCGGTATTGATCAAGCTGTTCATGATAGCCGTCATTAATAATGTCTCCTTCTTTAATTGACAAAGGAGGGTGCTCTTTTAATCCTCTTTCAAGAAGATTAGCTAATCGCTCACAAGGATCAATGTCTTCAACAAGCTTGGTGGCATAAGGATGATTCAAACGATTCACAACCTCTTGGATATGAGGCACATTTTGCAATGATTTTTTTAATTGAATTAAATCACGAGCATTTACATTACCAAAAGCTACTCGACCAGCTAAGCGTTCTAAATCATATACGTCTTTTAGCAACTCACGCAGTTCTTCTCGTTCAAAAAACTGTTTCATTAAGACATCTACCATATTCAAACGATTATCAATATCCGCTTGTTTTAAAAGCGGACGGTCAATCCAATTTTTTAATAAACGGCCGCCCATTGCCGTAACGGTCTGGTCTAATAACCATAGAAGCGAGCCTTTCTTTCCTTTTGAACGAATCGTTTCGGTTAACTCTAAGTTTCGCTTAGAGAACAAATCAATTTTCATATATTCATTGATTTGATAAAACTGCACGGGCTGTAAGTGTTCAAGCGAACGCTTCTGCGTGCGAGTTAAATACTGAAGAATACGCGCAAATGTTGTAATAAGCTTTTGCTGCTGAAGCGATTCTACTAAATAATCTAGTCCTTCTACTTGTTCTGTACTATTCTCATAAGAAATGGTAATCGTCATGCGCTCTTTTAGTGTTTGTAATAAGTCAGCAGGAAACTCAGAGCTTACAACGACTTCTTTTGCTTCTTTTGCATAAATCTCTGAGACTATATCGTGAAACGAACTAACAAGCGTTACGCTGTTTTCTCCTGTAGACAAATCAGAAAGAGCAAGACCAAACGTTTGATCCTCGAACGCAGTAACAGAACAAATATAGTTATTTTCCTTTTCATGCAGTCCGCGTTCGTTCATCAGTGTTCCGGGTGAAATCACCTGTACCACTTCTCGCTTTACAACACCTTTTGCATGCTTAGGGTCTTCTACTTGCTCACAAATAGCTACTTTAAATCCCTTTTCAATTAAACGCTCGATATACGTAGGAGCAGAGTGGTACGGAACCCCGCACATCGGAATTCTCTCTTGTCCTCCTCCGTCTCGACTTGTTAATGTTATTTCAAGTTCTTGAGAAGCTGTCGTAGCATCTTCAAAGAACATTTCATAAAAATCACCTAATCTAAAAAATAAAAAGGCATCTTGATACTCTGCCTTAATTCTCAAATATTGCTGTATCATTGGCGTATACGCTGCCATACTATTCCTCCATACCACATCTAGTTGTGCGTTTTTGCTACACGTATTATAACATAAGTCTTTCTTAAACTTAATTTATTCAAATAGAACAATCTTCAATTTCTTTTCATAAAACAAATAAAAAAGCTTCGGACGAAGGAAGAAGCTTGTCCGAAGCTTTTCATTATTTACTGCTGTTCAAATGACTATGCTTACGTCCGTATAAGAAGTAAACCACTAGCCCTAGTACAAGCCAAATTACGAAACTAATCCATGTTAACTTTGGAAGCTGAAGTGCTAAGTATAAACAGAACACAAAAGCTAAAATTGGAATCACCGGCACGAACGGTACGCGGAAACCAGTCGATTCTGAAGTTTGTTTTGATTTACGTAAATATAAAATTCCAATTGATACGGTCATGAAAGCAAAAAGAGTACCGATGTTTGTTAACTCTGCTAATCTTCCTAATGGTACTAAACCAGAGAAGATGGATACTAGTAAACATGTAATCCACGTATTTACTACTGGCGTTTGTTTTTTCTCACTGATTTTTGAAAAAGGCTTCGGCAATAGACCATCTCGACTGATCGCATAAAATAAACGAGTTTGTCCATACATCATAACGAGTAATACCGTCGTAATACCAACAATTGCGCCTAATGAAATAAATCCTGCTACCCAGTCTTGGTTAATGTAGCTTAAAGCAAATGCTACAGGGTTTTTAACATTTAATTCTGTATAAGGTACGATTCCTGTTAAGATAAGCGATACGACGATATAAAGGACTGTACAAATCGCGAGAGATGCGATAATTCCGATTGGCATATCCCGCTGAGGCTTGCGTACTTCCTCGGCCGCTGTTGCTACAGCATCAAACCCAATGTAGGCGAAGAATACAGTTGCTGCTCCTGTCGCTACTCCCGAGAAACCAAACGGCATAAACGGCGTCCAGTTTTCTGGTTTAACATAGCTAACTCCTACCCCGATAAACAGAAGTACAACAGCAAGTTTAATAATAACCATGATAGCATTAAAACGTGAAGATTTTTTTACTCCTTGCGTTAAAAGTAATGTGATTAAAAACACGATCATAATTGCTGGAATATCAATATACGTGCCGTTTGCAGGATTGTATGCACTTGTTAAAGCTTTTGGAAAATGTATGCCAAACCCTGCTAATAATCCTTGGAAATACCCGGACCATCCGCTGGCTACAGCTGAAGAAGCAAGACCGTATTCCAAGATAAGATCCCACCCTAAAATCCAAGCGATTAATTCACCAAATGTTGCATAACTGTAAGTGTATGCACTTCCTGAAACGGGAACTGTTGAGGCAAACTCTGCATAACAAAGAGCTGCAAACACACACGCAAGTCCTGACATAATGAAAGATATAACTAAAGCTGGACCGGCATGTTCAGCGGCGGCTACGCCCGTTAATACAAAAATTCCGGTTCCGATAATGGCTCCAATTCCTAACATTGTTAAATCGAAAGCGCCTAAATCCTTTTTTAATTTAACACCTTTAGAGTTGGTTTCACTAATTAACGTTTGAATTGATTTTTTACGAAATAAGCTCATAGTAAACCCCCAAAAAATACTTATCTGATATAACTAAATTTTCTGAAAATTAATGCATTATTTTCTTTAGATTTACTATACACTGCGCATTCGACAAAAAGCAATATATTTTTTTATTTTTATAAGAATTTTCTTAAAATAGTAAAAATAAAAAAACTAGGAAGAACTTCTTCCTAGTTACTCATCGTCTCCTAATATAAAATCAGGATCCAAATCTTCAAATTCATCGTCATCTACGTCTAAATCAAACTCGTCTTCATCATCGCAGCCTTTCGGATTTACTGCAACACAAACCTTGGTTTCGCCAATCACTTCCGCCAATAATTCTCTCTCTACTTGAACAATCGTTTTATTGCCATTTGGTGAAATTGTGCACTCTAGGCAATTTGGCTGCTGCAGCACGCGAACAATTACTTCGTAATCGTCTCCAATAGAATCTTCGTCTTTATAGCGCAGCTTAATATTATCTTTGTATGATACGGTTTCCGTCCAAACTTCGGTTTTTGTATTATTATTGTACGAATACCAGATGTTAACATCATATCTGCCGTCAACTTCTACATTGCTGCCGCTTTTCTTTGCTTTGTACTCATGGTTAATCACCCAGCACCCTAAGATGCTTGTTGGTCGATTTTTCGGTGCAAGCGTATGAGACGATTGTGTAAACTTGCGACCTTTACCTACGACTGCTTTTGTAATAATTTCTCTATAGTGTTGTGACATGTGAGCATACCCTCCTCAAACTATCTTCATTTCATCCTATGCAGGCTCATTCACTTGTTTGCACATTATTTTTAAGAAACTAGGTTTAAGGCATAAAAAACCTATGTTCCATTGTATGCAAGGATATAGAAAAACGTGACAATTATTAGAGAGAAAATCTGCCCAATTTTCATGCCACGGGATGCACAAAAAAATGCCTCAGCAAATTGCTGAGGCATTTTTTCTTTATGAGCAGCTAGATCCAGGGCTGTTTCGCACCTGTGAACCTGTTTCACCGCGCAGTAAATCACCATCTGTTGACACAATAATTTCATCCGTTACTGTGTTTGAAATAGTGTTAGCAACAAGTTGAAGCAAATCATTCACGTTTATTTGAGACTCTTGAAACTGCTGAATAATCGGCAGTTCATCCAGCTCTTCCTGTAAACGATCGATTTTTGCCTCCACTTGTTTTAACGCTTCTGTTTTACCATAATGTTGGAAATTAACAGCTTGTTTTTGCAAACTTTTAATGCTTGCAATGGTTTCACGCACTTTTTGATTTTCGTTAAGCTGAGCTTCGGCACGCTTGAAGAAATCTACTTCTTCCGTTTCAGCAATCATTTTTGCCAGCTCTTGAGCACGTTTAATTACGTCACTCTTGTTATACTGCGCCATATTACTTCACCTCTGCTGTTTCTTCTACCATTTCCCCGTTTAATGTCCATGTTTTGGCTTTTGTAACTTTTACTTTTACAAGTTGCCCAATCACTGACTTAGGTGCTTTGAAGTTTACAAGCTTACTTTTTTCCGTGTAGCCTGCTAATACTTCCGGATTATTTTTACTTTCACCTTCTACTAATACTTCGACAACTTTACCTTCATATTCCTTCAATTTCTTTGCAGAAATTTCATTTACGAGAGCATTTAAGCGTTGAAGACGCTCTTTTTTCACTTCCATTGGTACGTTGTCTTGCATCTTAGCAGCTGGCGTACCTTCACGAGGTGAATAAATAAATGTATAAGCACTATCGAATTCAACCTCACGATATAGCGACATTGTTTCTTCAAACTGCTCATCCGTTTCATTTGGGAAACCAACAATAATATCAGTTGTTAATGATGCTGTTGGAATGGCTTCTTTAATTTTACGAACAAGCTCTAAATAATGTTCACGAGAATATTTTCGTGCCATAATTTTTAAGATATCGCTGCTTCCTGATTGAACAGGCAAGTGAATGTGGTCGACAAGATTTCCGCCTTTAGCAAGAACTTCAATTAAACGGTCATCAAAGTCGCGAGGATGACTTGTTGTAAAACGGATACGAGCAACGTCAATTTTACGGATTTCGTCCATTAAGTCGCCTAGGCCGTACGTTATGTCTTCAAAATCTTTTCCGTATGCATTAACATTTTGACCTAAAAGCGTAATTTCTTTGTAGCCTTGAGCAGCTAAATGACGTACTTCTTGGATAATGTCTTCTGGACGGCGGCTTCGTTCTTTTCCTCGCGTATACGGAACGATACAGTACGTACAGAACTTGTCACAGCCGTACATGATGTTAACCCATGCTTTGACGCTGCCTTTACGTGCTCTTGGAAGGTTTTCAATAACGTCCCCTTCTTTAGACCATACTTCAATCACCATTTCTTTTGCTAAGTATGCTTCGTTTAAAATGTGAGGCAAACGGTGAATGTTGTGTGTACCAAAAATCATATCCACGTGCTGATGTTTTTGTAAAATTTTATTTACAACTGACTCTTCTTGAGACATACATCCGCAGACGCCGATTAATAGCTCAGGGCGCTCGCGCTTTAAGGCCTTCAAGTGTCCTAATTCACCAAACACTTTATTTTCCGCATTTTCACGGATCGCACACGTATTCAATAAAATAACATGAGCATCTTCAACAGAGTCAGTTGGCTCGTAACCAAGGCCTAGAAAAATACCAGCCATTACTTCTGTATCGTGCTCATTCATTTGACAGCCGTACGTACGGATATAAAACTTACGTCCCTGTCCCATTCCATGAAACTGTTCATCGATTGCAAAATCATTGTGATAGGAAACTTCTTCTTTTCCTCGTTTCTTCGCATCTTTTAAAGAAGGTGGCATGTATACTGTTTGAAAATATTTGCTGTAATCCTTTTCGGATTTTTTGTCCGCTGGATTAACTTGGTTGCTTTCTAAACGTTGTTTTTCGTTCATAAAAAAATCTCCTTTCGCCATGACAATTGTCACGTTGCACCTGTAAATCGCAAAAAAATGTGACAGCCTTATGCTTATGCATAAAACTCATCACATTAACATAGTATATAACTTTCAAGTAGCGAACACAATCATATACCTATTTTCTATACCTGTTTCGTTAAAATTTCTTTCGACTTTCGAAACATTTATTAAATCACAAAAAGAGATTGATACATAACTAAATTAATCTATTTTAGAGACGAACAAATGGGATAAAAGAGCTCATAGAAATTCGCTTATTACACCGCTGTTGATTTCTGTGCAAAACTTCGCTTTCGGCGAGCGGCCGATGAGCCTCCCCGTCGCTTCCGCTCCCGCGGGTTCTCACCTATTTCGCTTTTCCCGTAGGAGCCTTCTCCTAGCTCTCCAATTAACAGCTAGAAGCCACTCCCTCCATGAAACCTACGTTCGCTATCACTATGAAAAAATCCGAACGAGTTGGATTCTCTATCAAGAATCTCAGTTCAACGTTCGGATTTTCCCTCTACTAAACTGCTTTTATTGCAGCCTCTTTTACATAAATTCAGCTACTAGCTCATCAAATTTTTCCTCAGTCATGCCTAAGTCTGCTTTTGACAGCGGCTCTTCACTATAACCGTGAACAAGCTGCTGATACGACGGCTGATGCGCATTTTGATAAATAAGCCCTGTTACTAAGCTGTTATGCTCCATTAACGTCTGCATAGCTTGCATACGATTGTTTGCATCATAACCTTCAATTGTGCTAAGACTAGTTAGGTTTTCTTTAAACCAATCATACGTGTTCACTTTGTTATACGTTACGCACGGGCTAAATACGTTAATTAAAGAAAAACCTTTATGCTGGATGCCTTGTTCAATTAAGCTTGTTAACTCTTTTAAATTCGTTGAAAAGCTTTGAGCCACAAACGTTGCTCCAGAAGTTAACGCAAGCTCCATAACAGATAAAGACGACTCGATTGATCCTTCAGGCGTACTTTTTGTCTTGAATCCTACTTCACTGCGAGGAGATGTTTGTCCTTTTGTTAAACCATAGATTTGGTTATCCATTACGATATACGTCACATCGATGTTTCTGCGAATCGCATGTACCGTGTGTCCCATGCCGATAGCAAACCCATCTCCATCGCCGCCAGATGCGATAACGGTTAAGTCACGATTAGCCATTTTCACACCTTGAGCGATCGGAAGCGCACGTCCGTGAATACCGTGAAAACCATATGAATTAATATAACCAGAGATACGTCCAGAACATCCAATACCTGAAATAACAGCAAGCTCATGAGGTTCTAAACCTACGTTAGCAGATGCGCGTTGAATGGCTGCTTGTACGGAGAAATCTCCACACCCCGGACACCAGTTAGGTTTTACACTGTTACGAAAATCTTTAAACGTTGCCATTTAACACAAACATCTCCTTACTTTTTGCGTATACTTCTTGCGGAAGAAATGGATTTCCATCATACTTCAATACGCTTTGAATTTTATCATGACTTGCAATATTCATTTTTAAAATATTAGCAAGCTGTCCAGTAGCATTGTTTTCAACGACGACTACTTTTTTAGCTCCTTGCACGTAAGGAAGCAGTTCGTCAGCTGGGAAAGGATGAATCAAACGAATGTGAGCGTGATTTACTTTTATACCGTCCTGTTCCAAACGTTCCATTGCCTCTTCAATGACTCCACGCGTCGAATTAAATCCAACAAATAAAATATCAGACTCTTTTTCATGAGAGTGAACATGAATTGGCGTATTAAAACGAATTCCTTTTGTTTTACGAAGACGCTTATTCATTTGATCATCGCGGTTCACCGGAGATTCAGATGGCTTTCCTGTCTCATCATGTTCTACTCCCGTCACGTGATGAATGCCATGCTTCATTCCAGGAATGACGCGTGGTGATACGCCGTCTTCTGTTACGCGGTAGCGCTTGTAGTATTGTTTTTCTTCCAGCTCTTCTAGCTCTCCTTGCTGAAGCTTACCGCGGCGGATTTCAACGCGGTTATAGTCAAGCGGTTCTACTGATTGCTTCCCAAGTGAAAGCTGTAAATCCGTTAGCATAATAACTGGACACTGATATTCTTCTGCTAAGTTAAACGCTTCAATCGTATCGTAGAATGCTTCTTCAACCGTACTTGGCGCCATGACGATCTTCGGAATTTCACCGTGCGTACCGTAAATCATGGCCATTAAATCAGACTGTTCTTGCTTAGTTGGAAGCCCTGTACTTGGACCGCCGCGCTGCGTATCTATAATCACAACAGGCTGCTCAGTGATTCCCGCTAATCCAATCGACTCCATCATTAATGATAGACCAGGTCCAGCTGATGCTGTCAGTGCACGTACGCCTGCATAGTTAGCTCCGATAGCCATCGTACATGCTGCGATTTCATCTTCTGTTTGAATAACGGTTCCACCAAATTGAGGAAGCTTTTTAATTAAGTATTCCATGATTTCTGAAGCAGGGGTAATTGGATATGCTGGCATAAAACGAGCGCCACCGGCTAAAGCACCTAACGCAATCGCATCGTTTCCAATCATAAACATACGTTTTTTACCATCCGCTGGATCTAGTTTCATTGTTTCTAATTGTTCGCCTAGCTGTTCACAAATGTAATCTGCGCCTTTTTTAATCGCTTCCATGTTTTTTTGTACAACTTTTTGGCCCTTTTTACCGAAGATTTCAAGTACTACTTCTTCAAATACTTCTGTGTCAATATGAAGCACAGCACTTGAAGCGCCTACAGCAACCATGTTCTTCATTAGCGACGTTCCTAATTCCGTTGCAATTTCCGTAAACGGAACAGCATATAGCGTAGCAGTTGTACATGTTTCGGGCAGACTTGGGTTGAATTTCGCATCTGCAATTACAACGCCTCCTACGCGCAGCTCATGGACGTTTACATCGATTGTTTCCTGATCGAACGCAACTAAAATATCCAAATCATCTGACACAGATCGAACCTGAGTTGTACTCACTCGGATCTTATTATTTGTATGTCCACCTTTGATACGAGAAGAAAAATGACGGTAGCCGTATAAGTAATAACCTAATCGATTTAAAGCGGTTGAAAAGATTTCTCCCGTACTTTCGATTCCCTCACCCTGCTGTCCGCCAACTTTCCATGAAAGTTGCTGTACCATAAATCAACGCCACTCCTTTAATTGCTCTTAATATAGAAATCTATTTTATTGATAAAAACTGAAAAAAGTAAATTAGCAAACGATTTCATTTGCTTCTGCATTTCACGAACCAAAATCATCCGCAAAACTCCCACAGTACCTTGTCTCTGTGCAGGATACGTTTCTGCTTGAGCAGCTCCATAATCCGTTTTCAATTTTATTCCGATTGCCAGAAAAATGCAACCCTTTCCATTGAATTCTCAATCGTTTTAATTATATTTATATTTAATGAATAAGATGAAGTTTTTTAATGATCTTTTCTGCCTTCACATGAGGCATTAGTATATAAATAACTTCTATAAAAAAGAGCTTTTCCAAGAAGAAAAAGCTCTTTTTTTATTAGCTGCATACACGATCAGCAAAGTTTTGAAACAAAAAACGTTTTACCTGCTCCTCAGTGTAATGCTTAAGGAGCTCTTCGATTAAATTTGTATACTGTTCATATCTTCCGAGACGATGAACCGTTTTGTCAATGCCGTCAAAGTCAGAGCCAAAACCAACGGAGTATTCGCCTCCTCTTTCACAAATGTAATCAAGATGACGGATCACATCGACTATTTGCGCTTTGGCAGAACTCGTTAAAAATTCAGGCACAAACGTAATGCCAATCACGCCGTTTCGCTTTATTAAAGCATGAATTTGATCGTCTCTTAAATTCCGGGGATGAGAACACAATACGTGTGAATTGGAATGAGTAGCCACTACATATTGCGCTAGCTCAATCACATCCCAAAAACCTCTTATCGATAAATGAGATACATCCGTCCACACTTTATGTTCATTATTCAATTCAACAACTTCTCTTCCAAAAGAAGATAACCCCGCGCCTCGAGGTTCTAAAATACCGTCACACACGGCATTGCTGTAATTCCATGTCAAACCTACTGAACGTACACCCAGTGAAAAAAGTGTCTTTAAGCGAACTAAACTTGTATCAATGGCATCGCAGCCTTCAAGCGTCAGCATTGCTCCTATTTCACCTTTTTTCAAGCTATCTATATCGCGTTTTGAACGAACCCATTTCACACCGGGAAGCGATAAAATATGACTCTGAAACAGCTGAATCATTTCTAACGCAACATCAAAGCGCTGAGCTGCGGGAACCGCTTCTGGAATATAAATAGCGAATAGCTGAACTTTCCCTTTTGCTTTTTTTATTCCTTCTAACGTCACATGCAGCGCTGAATCATATGTAAAAGATAAACGTTTATTTAGCCAGAGTTTCATCAATACATCACAATGAGCATCAAATATCACACCCCACACCCCTTTAACTCTATACAAAAAGGACCTGTTTGGCTTCTATGCTTTACAGGTCCGTGGTTTTTATAATTATCGCGGCTCTACAATTAATTTAATGGCTGTTCGCTCTTCTCCATCAATTTGAATATCTGTAAAAGCTGGGATGCAGATTAAATCAACCCCACTTGGTGCAACGAACCCTCTTGCGATTGCTACAGCTTTTACTGCTTGATTAAGCGCCCCGGCCCCAATGGCTTGAATTTCTGCTGCGCCGCGTTCGCGCAGTACGCCTGCTAAGGCACCAGCAACTGAATTTGGATTAGACTTTGCTGAAACTTTTAATATTTCCATATCTAGCTCCTCCTTATTCTTTACAATGTATGATGAGAGATCATTAGACCAATGACTTAATTGATTTCAATGTTACTATATTCACGATATGTCAAACGTATTCCTGCTTGTTTTTCCTAAATATTCAAAAACTTATATTTCTACACCTTTCTTTTTTCTTTTTACGTTTTTGACAAAATAAAAAAGCCAACGTATCGTCTTTCGACACATTGACTTTTTCCCTTTATTCAAAAAACGGATGGTCTTCGTTAATTAAAATTCGCTCTGTTTTTGTTGCTTTCCCCGTCTTTTGATCAATATCAATAACGATTCCACTAAGCTGCGTTCTTCCTTCTTTTGGCACTTCAAATCGAACAGGAAGAGACGTTAAAAAACGCTTAATAACAGCTTCTCGCTCCATCCCTAAAATGCCGTCATAAGGTCCCGTCATTCCTACGTCAGAGATGTAGGCTGTTCCTTTTGGCAATATACGATTGTCAGCTGTTTGAACATGCGTATGAGTGCCGACAACAGCGCTGACACGACCGTCCACATACCAGCTAATCGCTTGCTTTTCACTTGTTGTTTCAGCATGAAAATCAATAAAAATAAGCGGAGTGCGCTGACGTGCTTCTTCAATCAGTTCATCTGCTTTTTGAAATGGACAATCAAGCGGAGCCATAAACGTTCGCCCTTGTAAATTAATCACGGCTACCTCAAGCTGATTGTACGTAAAATACGTAATTCCCTTGCCCGGTGTACCTTCAGGAAAATTAGCTGGACGAACAAGATTTTTTGCATCGTCAATAAAATCAAAAATTTCACGTTTGTCCCACGCGTGGTTACCAAGGGTAATAATGTTAGCCCCTGCTTGTAAGAACTGACGATAAATCTTTTCGGTAATGCCTTTTCCTGAAGCTGCATTTTCTCCATTCACAATTGTAAGTCCCGGAGAGTATTTTCTTTTTAATCTTGGTAAATATTCTTCAACCATTTCACGGCCTGGAGAACCAACTACGTCTCCAATAAATAAAATTCTCATGTAAAAGCTCCTATACTTCATTCTTAATCTGCATCTTCATCTCTACGAAAAAAAATAAAGTGGCGAATCGCCACTTCATTTTTATTTTGCATACTCTACTGCTCTTGTTTCACGAATAACGGTTACTTTGATGTGGCCAGGATAATCCAGCTCATCTTCAATTCGTTTTCGGATATCTCGAGCAAGTCGATGCGCTTCTAGATCACCAATCGTATCTGGTTTCACCATAATACGAACTTCACGCCCTGCTTGAATCGCAAATGATTTTTCAACGCCTTCATAAGACTCTGAAATTTCTTCTAACTTTTCAAGACGACGAATGTAGTTTTCTAACGTCTCACTGCGAGCACCTGGTCTTGCAGCAGATAATGCATCCGCTGCTGCAACTAGTACAGCAATGATTGATGTTGGTTCTGTATCTCCATGGTGAGAAGCAATCGCGTTAATAACAACCGGATGTTCTTTATACTTTGTAGCTAATTCAACACCGATTTCCACGTGACTTCCTTCTACCTCATGATCAATTGCTTTACCAATATCATGTAACAATCCTGCTCGTTTGGCTAACGTTTCATCTTCACCTAATTCAGCAGCCATAAGTCCTGATAAATGTGCTACTTCCATTGAATGTTTCAGCACATTTTGACCATAGCTTGTTCTGAATTTTAAGCGACCAAGAATTTTCATCAAGTCTGGGTGCAACCCGTGAACACCGACTTCAAACGTCGTTTGTTCACCAACTTCACGAATATATTCGTCCACTTCACGGCGAGATTTTTCAACCATTTCTTCAATACGCGCGGGATGGATACGACCATCTTGAACGAGTTTATCAAGTGCAATTCTTGCTGTCTCACGACGAATTGGGTCAAATCCTGATAAAATAACTGCTTCTGGCGTATCATCAATAATAAGATCAATTCCTGTCAAAGTTTCAAGCGTACGGATGTTTCGACCTTCTCGACCGATAATTCGGCCTTTCATTTCGTCATTTGGCAAGTTAACAACTGAGACAGTCGTTTCAGCAACATGATCTGCTGCGCAACGCTGAATAGCAAGTGAAAGAATTTCTTTCGCCTTTTTATCGGCGTCTTCTTTTGCACGGTTTTCTGTTTCTTTTACCATTATTGCAATGTCGTGGGAAAGTTCATTTTCAACACGATCTAAAATAATCGCTCTTGCATCTTCTCTTGTTAAGCTTGAAATGCGCTCTAGCTCTGTTTGCTGTGCACGTACTACTTCTTCAACTTTGCTTTCCATCTCTTCAATATGCTGTTGTTTAACAGTAAGAGAATCATCTTTCTTTTCAAGTAACGCTTCACGTTTATCAAGTGATTCGTCTTTACGATCAAGATTTTCCTCTTTTTGCATTAATCGATTTTCTTGTTTTTGAAGTTCTGCTCGACGATCACGAATATCTTGTTCTGCCTCTGTACGAAGCTGATGGATTTCATCCTTCGCTTCTAGTAAAGCTTCTTTTTTCAAAGCTTCCGCCTCGCGGGTTCCTTCATCGATAATTTGTTCTGCACTAGACTTTGCTCCCGCAATTTTAGCTTCAGCAATCGATTTACAAACAAAAAAGCCAACAACTGCACCGACGATTAGGCCAAGCAAAGCGAAGATGATTGTATTAGTATCCATCATTTCACCTCCCCTTGCTATAAACTTGTAAGTTTTAAATTTCATGTCGGCATGTACATCGTATTCACCTTTCAATATACACACAAAGGCTTTTAAACGCTAAAATGTTTTAAAAAGGGAAAATATACATCTTAATTGTAAATCTGTGCATTTTTATTGTCAAGCCTGCCTCTACAGTATATATTGAAATTTCGTATGTTACTTTTCTAGCATTAACAATTTTTACAAAAAAAAGACCCCTTCTTTGAAATAGAGGAGTCTTTTTTTATCTCGCAGCAAATTAAATATTTAAATCGCCTTGATCGTCATCCTCAGGAGCTGGCTCTCCATCTTGGTCTAAACCATGATGTTCACGCACTTGTCCCGCAATTTCCTGACGAATATCAGTATTTTCTTTTAAGAATTGTTTTGCATTTTCACGACCTTGACCTAGACGCTCGTCATTATATGAATACCAAGATCCACTTTTTTGAACAATATCTAGTTCAGAAGCGATATCCAAAATTTCACCCTCTTTTGAAATACCTTCTCCGTACATAATATCTACTTCAGCAGCACGGAAAGGCGGAGCTACTTTGTTTTTCACAACTTTAATTCTTGTTTTGTTACCTACAATATCGTTTCCTTGCTTTAACTGCTCTGCACGACGTACTTCTAGACGCACTGAAGAATAGAATTTAAGCGCACGTCCACCAGGAGTTGTTTCAGGGTTACCAAACATAACGCCGACTTTTTCACGAATTTGGTTAATAAAGATAGCGATTGTTTTAGACTTGTTGATAGCTCCAGATAGTTTACGCAATGCTTGAGACATTAAACGAGCTTGTAGACCGACGTGAGAGTCTCCCATTTCTCCTTCAATTTCCGCTTTTGGCACTAATGCTGCTACTGAGTCAACAACGATAATATCTACTGCACCGCTTCGAACTAAAGCTTCAGCGATTTCTAAAGCTTGTTCTCCCGTATCAGGCTGAGATAATAATAGCTCATCAATATTCACACCTAATTTTTGAGCATATACAGGATCTAACGCGTGCTCCGCATCGATAAATGCAGCCTGTCCGCCCTGCTGTTGAACTTCTGCAATCGCATGAAGAGCAACTGTTGTTTTACCTGAGCTTTCTGGACCATATACTTCAACTACACGTCCACGTGGATATCCACCTACACCTAAAGCTATATCTAACGCTAATGAACCACTTGGAATTGTAGAAATTCTTTTTTCCGTTTGTTCACCTAATTTCATAATTGAACCTTTACCAAATTGCTTTTCAATTTGTTTTAAAGCCATATCAAGGGCTGCTTGACGATCGTTCACTCAATTTCCTCCTCTATCTCTTTGAAATCATCTATAAACTGCAAACTTACTACGATGTAGTAGCAATGTCGAATTAACAACTTTCTATAACTTACTATACTAGTTTT
>Ga0268253_10000063_pt1 | contig 31188 bp, 23 predicted proteins | sample AgamicMgMarz_FD_200250 | JGI IMG/M metagenome (GOLD analysis project Ga0268253, IMG submission 200250) | Agave microbial communities from Guanajuato, Mexico - Mg.Ma.rz (v2) (version 3) | ecosystem: Host-associated > Plants > Phyllosphere > Phylloplane/Leaf | place: Guanajuato, Mexico... | reverse complement strand
CCCCATTAACTCTGGTGCATGTCTCCCGGGTAGTCTTTTCCCGTTAAGTTTCCGTTTTCGTCTTTACGTCGTCTTTTGATAAGGCAAGATTCTAAGATAGATAAGAGGTTGCCTATCTACCTTGTATTCTATAACCTGGGAGGAATAGACTGCGGCGTATCGGTTCTAGTGACTGATTCCCAAGAATAACTAGGTATAAATATTAAAAAGTTCTGTCTTTCTAGTGAGAGTGTATTCGAATAGTGTATTCCTAGATAGTTCTTAAGGCCAATCAATAACCTTAGAATAGCTCTTCATTTAATACAAAGAAAGGATATAGTCAAACTCTCTATCTTTATTCCTTATGGACCTAAGCTTCTAACTAGTAAGAGCCTTCTTTACCTATCTTTCACAACCTTTAACTAGTAAAGATCCAACCTTATGAGCTGCACGCTCTCTCCAACATTTTTAGTAGCTTCTACTACTGTATGCGATTCCTTCTCACATGTTAACTATAGACATGAGTCTCTAAACCGGACAGACCCGCTAGTTACAAGGAAACTACCTATTTTCTTTTTTAGGCTTTAGCTGATAGTGGGCCACTTGACTTCAAATCTTATCTTATAATCCTATCTATGTTCACTGTGTTATTTAGAAGCTATTATAAAAAGTAACTCATGCTAAACAGGTAGCCACAATACTTCTACCTTTAGTCTTCCAAGGCTTTTCCAGTAAGGGCTCTATAGAGATAGAACAAGTGTTCTCTAGCTCTAGGTGGGTTCTTTCACAGGAATGGTAATAAATAAGGGAATTCAGACTACACTACTATTTCCTATGCGTTGTTAAAACTCCTGTCTTGAAGCATCCTCTCCTACTGCACTTCCTTACCCGCTGAAAAGGTAAGAATGAGCTTCACAACCTTAAGAGAAGGACTTAGTCAACTATCTTCCAGTAGCAGTAAAGCAATAAAAGGAGAACACAAATGAAAAGGCCTTAGACTCTCGGATTATAAACTAGTTCAGTTAAAGATCAAAGATCAAAAGACAGGGAAGCCAGCCTTACATGGTCGATCATTCCATATTGGATAGAAGACGTCAGAGCTTTAGATATTAAAGAGAAAGTCCTATCTAAAATTCTTAAAAGCTATTTCAGAGTCGCAAGTAGCTAGATAGGATCTTCTATAACGTGAGCCTTAGTAGTCAAAAGCCCAGGATTAGAGAACTCATTTCTATTACACACTGGATAATGCTGCTTCTCTTCTACTGACATCTCTGTATCTACTGAGTCCTTTGGCTATTTCTTTCTTTGTCTGCTTCGAATACTATTGATAGAAAGGAAGTAGGCTAAAGAGATTGGTAAAGTCTCTAGGGCAAGCATAGTCAAAGAGTCCTAGAATAGGTATAAGAGATGAATGATCTGGTTCACTAAGATTGACTTCGAAAAGAGATCCTTATAAATTTGAAAGCTATGCCATACGAATGACTTCTCTCTTTCTTATTATTCAGGTTTAGGTAGTGGATTCCATCCTTCTCCTTTACTATTCTGTAGTGTCAGAATATTCCCTGCCATCGTCTTTGAATCTAGTGTTGGGTGCTTCCTTACTTGTAAAAAGTCAGAGAGATTAGACAACATCTGCTAAAACTCTTCATTTCAACCTATAAAGCAAAAGTCAAAGCATTTCCCTTATCTATTAACATTATAGCTATCTACAAGAAGGGAGTGTAAAGGCTTAGTGACTCATAATAGAAAGTCCTACACTCAAACTCGCTAAGTGATTGGGGACACATCCTAGTAGAAGGAATTACTTGACTTAGATAGCTTACATGTGAACTATAACTGTGCAAATCTCTCTCTTAACACACAAACGAACTCATAGTAGGCTAGGTAGAATATATAACCGTGAGTCATTACCTTAAGAAGGAAGGTCTGTGAAAGAAGATCTCTTAGTCAATTGATTCTTATCTCGTAGTATGGATTCCCTGGCAGAATGCAAGAATTAAAGGTAAGAAGGACAGTCTTACATGGAAAAAAGATCAAGCTTTTACTCCTTGTGTAAGCATTTTCATTTTATAATAATAATAATAGAAGGAAAGGATTAGCAGACATGATGAAATGAAATCAATTAGGACCTCTAGTCCATGGTTAAGGGCTTTCTGCTTAGATTGGGAAGGAATGGATTTCTTATAGATGTTTCAACTTTCTTTCTATTGAGCCTAAAGGCAGATCTAGGTTGTAATTGTAAGCTCTAAGCCTTCTCTGTTATCCATATATACGTCATTTGATTCTTCTTTCACAGACAATACCTTAAAAGCATGGGTAAAAAACAATACATAAGAGAAAGTTTATGCGATAGGAGTAGAGAAGATAGGGCTTCACTTTCTTGCTTTATTGATCATTCAACCAATTAATCTATTCTTTTCGGTAAATGTTGGAGAAGTTGGTTAGAAATGTAGTAGATGATATAACAAGATGCTTTCCATCTCTGCGCTAACAGGATACTCCTTATCTACTCCTACGTAACTATTGGATCACTAAATCATAGAAGTGTTTCTTTTGATTCCTGTAATCACTTTGGCTGGACTCGATATGACTGGTCTAAGACAGAATCAAGAAAGAGGGATGAAATGACTCTTGCGACTAGCTACTCGCCTAACCTTTCAGTGGGACTGGTACTGAAAGAGAAGGGATAGCATGGATGGAGAGTTGTTTAGGCTAAGAGGGAAGACATGGTATCAGCTTGATCGGAGAATCACACATAGCCTCTGACTTCTCATATCATTCGAATAGACCTTGGAGTCTTGGTCAGTAGAATCCATGAACAACTTCTCATCTTACCAGGCCTATACATTCTGATCAGTGAGAGTGGTCAAGTCAAGTCAAAGATTCCGGGCTCTTCTCTCAGACTTCACCATTTGATCTCGCAGATTCTATTTTCCAAGTCGAATGGATCCGAAAGATAGCCCTTTGAAAGAGCCTAAGTACGATAAGCTCTTTCTCAAGTCTTATCTTCCTAACCCTCCACCTTTGCTTTGAAGCCTATGTCTTTCTTCTTTTTTCTTCTTTGATGTGATAGATAAGTCTCCTTACTCACTACTTTCTAGCAACCTCATGGGATTCCTGGAGCTGTATAGGATCAACAGGTTCTTCTTTCTTCATCTTATTTCTTTTAAGAGAGGTTGAGATATACTTACTAAGTGAAGTTATCTTTCTAGGAGATTTGAGCTCTTGTCAAAACCCTTCTCCGAACTGTCTATTGTACTTCCATAACACTTTGGTATTTCTCTCTTTCGGTCTATAATAGAAAGCCTAAGTCAATCAAGTGAATGGAAAGGAAGGAAAGTAAAGATAGTAAGTTGACAAACCAAGACTCAAGTGTAAGAGTAGGGTCGATAAAAGTCCTTATACTTCTTATACTTATAGTAGTAGCGGGTCTCATATCTCATATAAGAAAGGAAGAAGGTCTTAGCGGGAGCTTGGCTTTGAAGTCAGATCAGATGGGAGGTCTTCTTATGAGAGCATGAGTCCTTAGAAAAGTGCTTAGCTTGGTTTTCTAGTTCAAGTATAGGCTTTCGAAGCTGGGGTTAGGCTGTCCTAGATTGATCTGCTTGATGACCTCTCTGATTTCATAACCTTTTGACTCAAGCTACTAGATAACTACTCTCGCTGGTTTGAATAGATGGTGTGGAAATTTTATGGAATCTTTCTAAGAAAAAGTTGGTAGAGAAGGGCTTTGATGATCTTGAGACTTGTTAAGAAATAGAGACTCGTGGGGTGGGAATTTGCTTGTCTACCTCATTGGATATAGCTCACCTAGGAAATGGGGAAATTAAGAAAGCCTTGCTTTAATCTCTAAGAAGGCCTTTGACCCGGTCCTCTTCCAGCGCTCTATCCCACTAGCTCTTATATTAGTCCTAGGATAATAAGTGAGAATGTATCAAAGTATCTTAACAAGCATAGTTCCATTTCTTTTTCTTTCAAAAAATCTTATTGAGAGAGAGGATAGTCTTGATAGAGTACTCGCTTGAAAGAACTCGACGATTTGATTAAGAATATCCATTCCATTCCCATATAGAAAATAGAAAGCTGCTGTAGAAAGCCCTACCTATTGTTTTAAGATAGCAAAGTATATAAGGAGAGAAATCTACCTACCTAAGATCCTATAGCCGTATAACTCTTATGCGCGGAAAAACTTTACTAGGACTTCTTAGCTTAACCTTTTTTTTTGACAGGTGAGGCGAGGGAATCGAGAAGGTCTCTAAGGTCTCGCGGGATCCATACGAGACAATAAAAAGAAAAAGACGAGACAATAAAAAGGGTTCCTGCCATTCGTATATAGAAGTGTAGCGTATTGCCAGTCCCAGCCTGCCCTTTTTTCTACCTATGCCTTTTTCCAGTTTCAGTTGAAGTTTAAATTGAAGGTAGGGAAGGCTATAATATCTTTCTTTCCACGCTAAGAGATTAGATTGGACCTCTTGATTTTATTGTATTCTCTTTCCGGTTTAGTCTCTATTATAGGGCAAGAGATAGAGCAAAGTGGAAGAGGCGTAACCTTCTAAGGCAGGGTGGTAAGATAAGTCATTCTTTCTTTTCTTCCAGCAAGGTTTGTTATATCCAGTCCCAGCGATTTCGCCATCCCGATCAGAGCAGAACAAGAAGAAAGAAGGAGTCGCCATCAGATCAAACAAGGGAAAGCCAGCCAGCAGTGTCAACAAAGGCTAGGGCTATGGATGGAATTACACTAAAGTAGAGGGACTAGAGCTCTGCCATTACACTCCAAAGTAGTCTTGCTTATTGTTCATAATAATAGTGCGATTGAATCTCTCTTTATCTCTGCGATGATAGTAAAAAGGCTCTTTCTTGGAATGAAATAATTCGGGGTAGGGTTTTCCTGTTGAAGTGGGATGTGGAATGTGATGGATGGTGGTTATGAAATCAGTTCTGCATCAGATGATGAGCCCATGCGAAAACTTTTTCTTTTATTGTCACCCGTCTATTTTGGTTTTCAAAAAGAGACAGGAGATCCGTCAATTTCTATTTTTTCCATTAAATGGTAGTTATTTCCGGTTGTTGTTATATATTTTGTTATATGTTTATATGTAGTACCTTTCAACGGCTTACGGGCTCTGGTCCTTGTGCTAATCCCATTATCTCGAACTCCCGATCGGGGCCTCCAGAGGCTATTCTAAGGCGGCTGCATTTCCTACAAGATCATAAGCTGGGGAGATCTTGACTGCTGCAAGGTCGGACTTGAGAACTTCTTTCAAACAACCTTTCCTACCTTTTCTGATGAAGCAGGGACGGGAAAGAGAAAACAAGACGAATAAGGCGGGCTTTTATTCTAATAAAAATCTAACTCATTCACCAAAAGCTCTAATTCTTCTCTCTTTCCTCAAGAGGAGTGAAGTGGGGAAGACACGAAGGCAGTCGCTCCAGCAGCTTTAGTACTTAGTTAAGGCCCCAGCTCTTAGCCCAGTTCTTCTCCGGCTCCACCAGCAGCCTTTATCAGCTGCTATGGTTCCCTTCCCGAATGCGAATCTCTATCTCTTTGCGGCTACAGCCTATTCTAATAGGACCCAAGAGATTGAGATGATTAGCCAGCACCAGATGAAAGTTCTTTTTTTTTCGGATTGGACTCGGCTGGAGTGAGATCGATAGTCGGAAATAGATGGACTGACTTGACTGAAGGACTTGACTTGCGGTTTCAGGCTTAGATTTCCCAGTTAACTACTAATGGATGGGGAACGCACAAGGCATTGCTGGGCGGGTGCCTAGCCACTGGGAAGAAGATGGATGACTCGGGTCCTGTAGTTAGGGAATCTCCTGCTACTGGTAACGGCGGGACCCTGGAAGTACATCCTGGAAGCATTTGTTCCCGGGCAAGGATGAGCCCGGCCACTAATCGGTGATCAGGTTATTTGAGTGAATAGGTTTCTAAGGCACTTCGAGAAGGTGACTGGTATAACATATTTGAGGAAGAATCAAAAGCACTTCAACTCCTTGGGTTGGGCTTTCAGTCGTTCAGCGGCCCCCTTTTGGGACAAACTGCGGCGGAAACCTTCGTAAGCTATACCTTAAGTTCCCTACGTCTGAAGCAAGTGGATTGGAGAGAAAGCTCGTTACGATCCTATGATTCCGGACCCTTTCATGCTCTAAACGGGAAGTAGAGTGGTGATAGTATTATAATTATAGTATTAAGTTAAGTATTATAATAAAGAGTGGTTTCTTCTCCTGGACGATGAGCTTCTCTAAGTCATAGTAGGGGTGCTACTCACTAGTGGCATTTCTTTAAGAGCGCATTCCTCCACTGCTTTCTCAAGCAGCTTTTTTCTTTCACAACTCCTTCCTGGAAGACTATTTGCCGGTTTGGCGCTTCGGAAGCCAGAAGCCAAACGAGTCGGGTCGACAAGAGGTTGAATCACTGGCCGTTTTGATCCTTTGGAACAACTCTTTAAATTGAAAGGAAGAAGGCAAGCTAAGGCTGGAAGTAGTGTTCTCACTGTTGGCTCTTTAATCAGTCATTTTTTGTCTTTTATTCTCCTCTCTTGAGGAGAAGAAGCAAAAGTGATTAACTATACCAACCTTCAAAAATTATATACCAGCACAAAGAGTGAACTTACCCAGCTAGGGCGTTCCGAGACCAATGCTATCAAGAAGAGGGAATGGTCTTAGGTATAACCTATAAGCTTACAATCGACGTTTGTCGTCCAGCAAAATCCCTTCTGCTAAGCAATCCTGGGCGCTTGCTAAGGCGTTATTATTAATCACTGGCTAGACAGAAATCGCGTGCGATTTGGCTCAAGGAGGGTGATCTGAACTCTTCATGCTGTGAACCATTTCTAGTACTTGCTTGGCTCAGCTAACCTGGTCACTACTTCATCTCCTATTCGAGTTGGCAATCGGCTCAACAGATCTCCTTGAATTCGAATATCACTGCAGAGGCAGCTGGGAAGACGGATGGTACTTTTTTCAGGCACATTTTTTGGAGCAGATGTTACCCAAGCATGCCTTAAGTTATTCAGGAGTAAGAAGATGTTTAACTCAACTTTCTTATGCCTTATTCCCGGAATTGAGAATTACAGGCCTATTTATATAAGATTTTTGAATAATTGAATAAATCCCTGCTAACTGACTGAGAGCTGAGAGGGATCTTTGACTCTCTTGTTGGAACCTCATCAGACAGCATTTGTTAAGGGCAGGAGCGTCGATTGATAATGTTCTTTTGTGCATTTGCACATGAACTGGTTCTTTATTTCCATAGAGACAGAAATTTTTAAAGCCTATGACTCACTGTCTTGGGATATGGTGATGGGGGTTTTGAGAGATGAATTTTCATGAGAGGTGGTTGGCTGCTTGCATCTTCTTTGAGATCTTGATTAATTACCTTAGATTTTTCAAAGTCTGAGGAAGGCTCCCATACCTTTTTACTTTGCTGAGGCCCAGAGCTACAACCTTGGGTGTGCTGGCAGCATTGAAAAACCAGAAAAGCATCCTCCTCCGATATCTTTCACACTTTTGTTAGACTGATGTCTTGTTATTTGCGAGAAGCTCAGAGGCTAGTGCACTAAAAAAAAGTAATGGGGGAGGGGCTAGAGCTAGCAGGTAAAAAGCGGTTAGCGCCAGTCGTAAAGGGAATTTGGTCCCGATAGGTTGTGACAATGACCTTAATCCTATGGATTATTTTGCCTATCATAGAGGCCAAGCATACAGCATACGAGTCGTTGTGTACGAATGCCCAGAAAATGTTGTCTGTGGAATATTCGGAAAAGAAGAGAGAACTTCTTTCTCGCTCACCGCAAGCTCTATAAAAAAATGTCTCTCTGCGTCCTACCAGTTCGCTAAGTGGACTTGCAACAAAAAAGCCGGCCATTAGCACCTCACTTATTGTTGTCTTCCAGAAAAGAAAATGATGGATTCTTATGAAAAACTTAGTGGGAACCTTGATCCTTGATCTTTGCTACGGAGGAATCAGTGTGCCAAGCTTTTAGGCAAAGGCGAAAAAAAGCGGTAATAACCTCTCTAAAGTCTATTAGCATAAGGAGCGGCCGAAGCTATATCATCATATATCATCAGTGGTCAATATATTCTAATACAACCGGACTCAAGGAATGGTCTTCATTCGGAATTCGGAGATCCATTCTATAGTCATCCGCCAGCCTAATCTCTTTTTTTTTTTTTAAGCTTCAGGCCATTTCAAAACCATCGGTCCAGCCAGGCTTTAGTCTGTAACTAAGATTAAAATGATTAAAATCGTGGACTTTTCTTAATAGTTGAGTAGTAGTAAATAATTATACTAGTTCCTGGTGTATAACCAGTCCCTATCCTTGTTGAGGAGCCTTTGCTTGCATTTATCTATCTGCTATCATTCCCCATACCTAACAGTTTTCGAAGGCTTAGAACAAGACTTCAATCAGAATATAATACTTCTATTTAATTGGATTAGCCCGCAAGCAGCCTATTGATATTTAGTTACCTGAGAGTAGGATTTACTACCATGCGGGTTGATGGAGTTCGTGCCCCATGCCCATGGCTCACTGAACTCCCTTTCGAGAACTGAGAAGAGTTAATGCTGAAGGTGAATGTTAGGAGTTATTTTATGTATTGAGATTATGTAAAGCTGCCCATAAGGGTGGTCTTACATGGTGCTAATTCTTCCTAGTATGACTTACTTACTGACCTGACGTATTGATTAGACTTCCTCACTCCTTGAAATCCCTGTAAGCATCTAAAAAGAGAAGCAAGGAAATTGAGAGAATTAAATAAAGACTTGCAAATATCGGACATCGATCTCACTAATATCAAACTCATTTTTCAAGCATCCGATGGGTGATTAGACCTCATGGGTGCCATAATTGGCATTTTTCTTTCCTATAGCTTACAAAAGAAAGAAAGTTAGCTATTTTGAGCTATTCCAGTCTATGAATCCTAACTCCCAAGAAATCCAATAAGCCTAGCCTGCTAAGTTCCTAATACCATTGATTCTCTGCCCGTATTCTCACCGTGGTAACTGACTATTGAATCTTATCCGCGTCAGTTAGTTGCAGTGGAATTACCATTGGAAGTCTTTTACGGGAGGTAGTTGGAAGAAATGCCACTAACAAGGCTGCTGACGCTAATTCCTCTAAGTAACTCTTTGCACGCCGGTAAGAAAGACTATAAATTACGTAGAAAGAAAGCCGCCTAAAAAGGAAGTTTTAAGCATTGGAAAAACCTTACGCCTAACAGCAACAAGGAAAGCAAGAGCTCTGACTGGAGATTCTCCTACTTCTACAACTAGGAAGGAGCCCACATAGATCTCATTACGGGAAAGCAACGTCAAATGGAGAATCACCCGCAGCAGGACCAGAAAGGGCAATAGAATGGCCTAACGCGCTCAAGAAAGATCACTAAGATGGCTATTTCACTCTTCCAGCCTGACGCGCTCCTGGTGAAGATACGGAGGAAAGCTAAGCCATATCCCCATGGGAATCCCTTCCTTTGCCCAAAAGCAAGTACTGGATAAGCAACTAGGCTTAGTTGAATAAAAGCCCTATTAGCTACAGAAAAGCAAGACAGTGACGTAAGTTAGAATCTGTCTATTGTTGTACAATCCCGTCCGACTAAGATAACTGAAAGTAGAGTCTAAAGCATTGGCATAAAGTCAGGATAGTTTCAAGTCAGCGGAAAGATCAATCCTTTACCTGGGCTAGAGTCGAAGCCATATATCCCTATATGAAGTATGGGATAGACTTCGTCTCTTTATTGACTTCGTCATGTCCTCTTTCTGTTCCCACTTCCTCTAACTAGTGCAAGCCCTGAGGCTAGGAAGTAGTAGTGTTACTACACCGCCCGAGTTTGAAGCATCAACTCTTAACTGATCCCGTGGGAACATAGGAAGGAAAAGTTTAGAAAGCCAAATCACTTCCCCATTGGATTCAATGCCAAATCCTTACCCGGTCTTTACCTCTGGTTAATCTATTCCAAAACCGGGGATTCCATATCTCTGACTTCCCTAGGCTTCATTTCCTACACCCAAATGGGAGACAAAGGCAGAGTTCCCCATCTCTCCAGCATCATCTAAGGCAGGCCTGGAAGCAGCTGTTGAATTAACTGAAGTGGGATCCTGTAAGGTCTGGAAGGAAGTTAGTTAGTCTAATTGACACAAGCCTATTTTTAGTCTTCGTGACCGGCTTCAGTCCTCTATCAGACAGTTAAGAGGCAATGGTTGAGGTGACTGTTCTATTGTATGATTTATGGCCTTGACTTTGAATGAGAAGGGAGGAATGAATCTCTTTCAAATAGCAGGCCTACTGGATTCGTCTTGTTTTCTATTCTTTCTATTCTCCCGTCCTTTCCCCTGGGCTATCTCCTGAGTTCAGCTTTAAAGTCTAGTAAGGTTAGAAGTTGAAGGGCATTATCTCAGCCATAAACTATCTATGACGCTTATTAGGGCTTAGCCACTTTAGAAGCTAATAGATCTTTAGGGTCTTCCCCTGGAGTTCCAGAAGTAGGGATTTATTAACCCTAGTCCTAAGCCTTAAACAACTACGAAGTCAGAATGAGCTGCAAGCTAGTGACGTATGGTAGTTTCAAGCCTGGGATGAAATGCCAATAGCCAAGGAAGATCTTCCGGATCAGAATAAAACCAACGATTGAGAAGAAGGAAAGGCGGAGTAAAGTCCCCTCGATAGGACATAGAAATCTTAGTTACTTCCGAGTGAAGACAGAAAGGCACATCAGTCCTATAGAAGAAAGATAAGAATTATAGCTTGAGGGGGCCTGCAAGCATCCTTTTTTCTTTGCGGAGATTCTTTAGGTCTTCCGTGAGAGGGCTGGATGGAATAGGAATATTTGGCTTCGATTCCCCCTAGCCCTCAAGATCATTTGATAGAGTTTAGACTCAGTCCGCTGCATCCTCTTTGAAGGTAGGAATTGAAGTCTAAAATTACATATAATAGAGCGAGCAGCACGCTACTTCACTCCTCTTTAAGACGTAGAAAGACCTAACGGGCCAAAGATAAGGCAGCAAGTAGTATTTTCTAATACAATCCTTCCTGGGTAATATCTTACTAAAGCAAGGGGAATCCGATAGCAGCGAACATCTCAATAGTATCTTCCAGTAGAATATCTTACCCGTCAGCCTTAGGAAGAAAGTCCTTTTTCTGCCTAACTGAAATCAGTTCGAAATGAAGAAAAGAATAGTTCCTTCGTGCCCACTCGTCTAGAAGTAAGATCCGGCAATTCCACTTCCGGGGGAAGTAAGTGAAGTCATAAGATGAGACTTTCCCCTGTATCCGGGAACATACTAGAGATTATGATCTTTTACCCGCTAACTGGTACCTAATTGAGGAAATAGATGCTTTTTTCCAAGAGTGCTTAAAAAGCCGACCTCGATCTCACTAATATCAAACTCATTTTTCGAAGTTTTTTTCCTCATTTTGTGCAACTTTTTAAGATTCTAGCTTACAAGATCACTTTATATTGCTATTTTGCTCCGGCTCCGGGCTAACTTATTCTTCCTCATCAGTAGCAGCCTAACAGCAAGTAGAAAGCTAGGGATTCAATGCAAGCCAGTAGTAGGTTAGCTTGCTTCAAGCTTTAGATGAGAATAGTTGGATTATTTAGTCTCTGGGCATTCTATTCCAATCATCTTTCCCGTCCCTGATCTGATCTGTAAGGCAAGGAAGTTGAAATCAAATAACCTTGGATCCCCTTTTCCCGGGTAAGCAAGTCTATCGGTTTACGCAAAGGCTGTACTAAAGTTTCCTAGTTCTCTTTATACTTAGACGTCTGGGGAGTGATGTCTTGAGATTGACTTACCAAGACCGGACTAAGACACTGATTTACAAGGCCTGCCCTTACAAGGGAAGAGAGTTAGACTATTGACTGATAAACCCGGTAGGCTAGGATCTTTCCTACTTCTATTTCGATTGAAAAAATTCCCAAACCCGGGGAATAAATGCAAGTCTTAAGGCGTCAACTGGTCTAAGCATCAAATTCTAGGTTTTTTGATTCCTCAGTCAGCTCTTGGACTATCCCGGAACGAAGAATCTAAGCCATTGAAGGCCACCATCCCCTGCTTACTCAGATCAGACTATTCAAAAACCCTGTAATTCAATTCCTCTAAGGCAACCTCTGCCGCAATCTCATATGAAGAGATTGCTCTTTCTTCCGGAAGAAGCCTAAGCAGAAAGATCAAATTCTAGCTTTCTACTCCTATTTGCAGGATTGAGTTAGATTTAGCAGCGTCGATCTCTATTTGATCAGAATGCCTATGAGATTCCAATGCCTCTGATCCGAGTAAAAGAAGTCTTGATTTAGTTAGACCAGATAGAAAGCACTTCTTAGTCCAGCCCAATTCCCTGAACTGAGGTCAGCTCTTACCATCTCTAGCTCCAGAACGTAAGGATTAGGTAGACCTATTGGAAGATGTTAGGGAGAGGATTGCCAGGTCTTTACTTCTCTCTGCCCCTCCGGACTAAGTTCTTTCGGAAATAGCAGCCTTTATTAGCCTATGGGATAAGCCAACGAATGTAAGATGAAACTGGATCCGCTACTCTATACTGACGAAACAAGATCAGCCTATTCACCGCTCTTCTCTGGGCTTCATCCTATTTCCTTAGAGGTTTTCCATTCCTCTGATCTATTGATAAACAGGAGATAACAAGTCAGTCTATTGTGTTAGGAAAGGCCCTATGAGGTAACGGACTCTCCTCTAGTTGCAGTCTTTACTGCCTATTTTTCAAACTCAGTCTCCAGTCACAAGAAGGGCTAAGTCAGACAGAAATGCCAATTATCCCGTCTGCCATATTCCCTCTTTTGCTTCGGAACGATCAGACTGAGACTTGATGTCCTGGAGTTCCTGATTCTCTTTCTTACCGTTCACTCTTTGGAACAAGCCTAACTCTCAAAACAAAGAAGAAAGTTACCTCGGGCCCAAAGCAAGAGCAAGATAGTACAAATCTCTTCAATTAACCTTTTAATCACTTCTCAAAACCAGGGAAATTATGTAGGAAAGAAATGTCATATATGAAGTTAGGTATGCGCTTGTAGTCAGTATTTCAGTCAACCTTTAATCAGTCTTAGAAGGAACTCCCATACTTCATTCCTCTCTATCGAGAGTTCAAGCAGATCATCAACTACTTTAGCAGCGAACTGATCTGAAGGATATGACAGCCTAGGAACGGACTCTTCCAAGGGAAGAAATTCATTAAGAAGTCAGTCTGAAGTTGGAGATGACGACTAAGAAGTCTTAGCCCAGACTAAGAGACTAAATGAAGTACGATCTGAAAGCCTACTATTCCAAAATGGGATCAAAAGAAGAACGAACCAATGGGCGTGGCTCACTGAATTCGTCTTTAGGACTGAGAAGACTGACAGTTTCTGGAGTCAAGTCAGTCAGAATTGATCTTTCCAGAGTTGACTGATTCTAGTGTTATTGACTTAGGAAAACAGTAACTAACACCCTCAAAGAGGAGGAAACCCAAAGCCTTAGATGATATTACCCAAGACCCTGGGCTTCTATGCAACTATGACGCTCCGGAACTCTTACTGAGTGCTACAAGTCTTGATTTGAATGTTAGTCTTTTGTAGTCTGTTTCTTTCTAAGTTGCAGGAGAGAAAAGAGTGACTGCTTTCGGTGACAGCAAGTACTTCTATTTAGTAATCTTTATCTTGTTGTGCACGTGGAGATTGAGAAGTTAGAAATCAGTCTTGTTCCCCGTTGGGATGGCTCACTGAACGTCACTATCGGAAAGCCAGAGTTCACTCAGAAGCGGGACTTAAGTCATAGAAGTCAGAAACACGAGCAAGTTGTTATGACTTAGACGGGCGCACAAGAGTTCAATCAGATAGGAGCTTCCCCACTCCGTGGTAACATGGTGAGGTAGCAGCAGTCTATCTTTGCCTTGTTAGACGTCTGCCCTTAGAAAGAGCAGGATTAGCACTACGAACTCGGAGAGATCAGACAGGTCCGAAGTTGGAAAGAAAGACCATCACTCGCAAGCTATTCAGGAGCCTTCCACTCTTGCTCTTCTAGAACAGTGAAAGCCTATTCTTCTTCACGTGAAAATTCCCTATCTCCTATTCTGTTTCTGTGCTCGTGGATATCTGAACTATTGGCATTTGCCCATCAAAGAGCTTTCAAGTCCGAGGCTAAGGCAGTAAGAGCAGTAAAAGAGTAAGGGGACGTATCGGGATTCTAAACCTAAAAGCCTATTCAGATTTACTTTGTAACCTCGGGATTCTTTTTGATTGAAACGGAAACAAGAATGTTCGTTCTTTCTCTAACGGGATCGGGCACAAGGAAAGCATTTCGAGGATGATTCTCCTCTTTTTAGTAGAAAGAATTTCTTTTGGGGAGCTACTTTTCTTCCTTAAAGATAAGGTATCGGCTTAATTGTGATTGAGATCAAACTGCGATACGGAGAGACCGCTACAGCTCGGGTGGGAACGAGTAAAATGAAGACTGTTCCCATATCAGGCTCACTGCGAGTCATACTATCAATCTCTTTCTTTTTATCATTTGACTTACTCTTTAAAGTTTCAAGTGAATTATGCGAAAACGAAGAAAGTTAATAGCTGTGTCCGATCTTTATCGTCGTATCCCTAAAGTGCTATCTGCCGCTGCCGGTTCAGCCGCTCCCCCAGCCCAAAGTCTCAGTATTTCGGCGGCTCCAGCCGGTACAGGTACAGAAGTGGCTACAAGGGAGCAGCTTTCTAGTGTCGTCCAAGACAAATTTTGTCCCACCCTATTCCCACAAGCGGATTTCACCGTTCCACCGGTTTTTGCGATGGAGGAAGAATGCAGTCTTTTTGATCCTTTTAACCTTCTTTTTGAAGGGATATGTGATCAACTGTTATCCATTCACTCCACAGCACCCATACCACAATTAACTCCATTTTCGAACGTTGAAGAGGTTTTGGAGTTGTCCGTTCAATCCATGTTAGATAATTACGATCCTTCCCTTGAAGCCTTTCAAAGATTCCACTTGGATTTAAGCACATGGGGGGTCAATTCGGAGTCTTTCCACTTCTTCATTCAAAATATTCTGTGATAGGGGTGACGGAGCTGCTACAATTGCTTCAGCGGGAACTGCTGTCTTAGAAGCTGTTCAAAACCGTGACCTCTTTCTGTAGTGGGGAAATAGCATAAGTGGTCAAAGGATCTGACAGGAAAGATAGAAACAGGGGAGCTGATCTGATAAATTCACTTCAAAGGGAAAGGGATGGACGGGATTTCAGTATCAACGCACCATTTCGCGGTCCTATAGGTTTAGTATTTCTTATTTTTTCTCTTAGCAGGATACATCTCTTCCACTTTCCTACCGTACGTACTACACGAGGGGATCCCATGCCCTGGAAGAATTACGACCGACAAAGAAACTCGAGCCTAGGAGTCTAAAGGGGAACCCCTAACGCCCGAGAAGAGGGGGTTTAATAAATGTTGGGCCACAAAAGGAAAAAAGGGGACAGGCCATAAAAACTCCGTGTGCGAGGTTAGTATGAAACTCTTCTCCGAATGCCTTTCTTTCGAGAAGATGCTTAGAAGGAGAAGGCAAGCAACTGGCATAGTTAATGTACTAGGTTAGGTACTAAATGAAGCAGGAATCATCAAAAGCAGAAAGCCCCTACGTCAGAGCCTAAGAACTTGAGATGCGTCAGGTGCCCCCCATGACAGGTGTGACATCCTGTCATTTAGGCGAGGTCTGGTGTTCTGTTCTCCAGACGTCAACTTGTCAAGTTGAGCCTTGGAAAGGTTCAAGTGGACTCTTCGTGAGTCCAGCGAAACGCGCTGACCCAAGTAGTCCAGCAGGAAGCTCGACCAACTGGGCTGCGCCCACTTCGTGAGGAGTGAGCCGGAAGCTACCTCAACGATCGGGTTTAATGTGCTGTGCACAACCGCGACTGTGTGTGGACATGAAGACCTACGTGCGTGGACTCGGAGTCCTGGGTAGGGTCTCGTGAACCATACTTGGAAGGATAAAGAGTCATTATCGTGAACTTCTCTACGACTCTGTTTGACAAGTTGTTGTGTCTGAAAACTATGTTACTCACTTATTTCACACCATTATTCTGGTTCTGCCTTTTCCTCTTTATTTTCAATCTTATTCTTAGGTTCTTTCTCCCTTTGGATTTTGAAGTCTTTTGCTACTATCTAACAAGGCCCAAGTTACAGCGGGCTCTTTCTATTATGAAATGGTTCCTATGTATTTATTGCTTGGTAAGTTGTGGATATAGGATATATTCTAACTTCTTTTCTTTGATTTGACTTCATTCCCCCTGTACTATGCTTCCGCTCGATCCGAGCAGCTCTGGAGTCAGCTCAGGACGGACAGAAAAAAGTCATTTCTGGAAGAATTGGACTTGTTGTTTCACCCCAACCCAAGACGAAAGCCATTCTGTTTCGCCTCCTGAACCAACAAAAATACCCAAGTGGGTATTGGACGTTGATCTTCCATGCTATTCGTTTCATTTCATTTCACTCATTCCGTCCGATACAATTGACACTAGGCGGAGAAAGTGTGCGATTATTATTCAATCATTCTCTCAAAATAATGAGAGAGACGACTTAACCTTTGATGATATCGCACAACGCCTGGTTTTGGAAAGAAAGGGTACGACCACTGAAATAGGTGCTACAAGAGAGGACTTCCAACGTCTGCTTGGCGAATTACAAAATCCAGCAGAGAGCGACGTCTATCTTCGGGTTTTCAAAGCCCTGGAGAAGCATCCCCGCTAATGGGGCAACCGTTACTCTTGGACAAATTCGCCAGCCACGAGGGTCAAATAGTTTTTTATCTAAATGTTAATGCGTCTGCAGCTAAAGAAAGGGAGGAAGGAGGAGGACAAGACCAGACAGAAAATGGAAAAGAAGTGTCAAAGAAAGTACGAATTAATTGGCGCCGGAGCTGCTACAATTGCTTTAGCGGGAGCTGCTGTCGGTATTGGAAACGTTTTGAGTTCCCTGATTCATTCCGTGGCGCGAAATCCATCATTATTATTTTCGTCTTTGGTTACGCGGCTTTGCTCTAACCGAAGCTATTGCATTGTTTGCCCTTTTGATCTTATTCGTATTCTGATCGTTTCATAAAGCAAGCACCTCTTTCTTTCCAGCCAGAGCGATTCGTTTCACTTCGAACGACGATACGTATTAAAAGACTATACGTATCTTTTCCTTCCGTTCGTTCCGAAAGGTGTGCGTTAGTCAAGCTATGTTAGTGAAGCTTGAAGCTAATAGTTAGGACGCGCATCCGTTTTCTTGCTCTGATCCGACAAAGAAAAAAGGCTGACGGGGGCTCTTCAATCGGTACGTCTTTCTCACCTAAATAAGTATGGATGTATTGGAGTACTGAGCAGCTTGAGACACTTCAGTAGCATAACGAACATCAGCAATTGAACTTGCAGCCCCTTTCGCAACTCGAGGAGATGCCCCGCTTGTTCAAGAGTTTGAGTAGCCCACTTACTTTAGTTTGACTGAAACAACTTCCTTTCCTGAATCTTAGCTCTTCTCTTTCTTATTAATTCTTACTACTATAACTTTATAAACCGGTCCGGAAGAAAGAAACCTTCACGTATCCGGGTCGTACGCCTTCGTACAATTTCGGCGATTCTAAAAAGGAGTATATCCCTCTCCCTTAGTGTTCCCTCGTTCAGGAACAAACACTTCGCCTAATTCTTTTCAATTTCCCAACTAACTAATTAGCTTACGACCACTGAACAAAAAAGGTTGACGAACATAGTTTATGCGCCGCTAATTCCGCGGCTTGTCGAGCATTTGACAAAGTAACACCATCCATTTCAAATGGGATTTGTCCCGTGGACACACGAGCAATCCAACCCGTAGGAAGACTAGCTTTTATCTTTTCATATGTGAAGGGAAAAGAGATGAGGTCGGTAAAGCGGTTAAGACAGGTTGCTTGCCTAGGAAAGAGAGCTAGCCGTGCCAGGTTCTTACCCCGAGATCGAAGATCGAAGGTCTCGTTCCACAGCTACTACTACTTCTGAAGCTTCAGCCTCTGGTTCAGGGCCTTGTTCTGAAGCTACCCGATCACTAACGCCCAGTTCTTGTCCTCTCGCTACTACTTCCTTTTCCATTCCTTCCTCAGGTTCAGCAACTAGCCAGTCACTCAATCCCTGTTCTTATTCTTATGGTCGAGCAAGAAATCCCTCTTCTTTCATTTCAGTAGTGCCAACTCTTTACCAGTCGACTTCCTTATACCTAGTTCATTTATCCACGGGAACTCATTACCCAGTTCCAGGCCTAACCCCTAAGAATAGTGTACGTTTGAACGAACTCCCCTTGCCTCGATTTCCCTGTAACTAAACTCCAGATCAGCTGAGTTCATTCCGACCTTGTAATGAGATCGAGAGGGCTGCTTCACTTCTTTTATTTGCCCAGGTTTTCTATACGATCTATCTTAATCTCCCTCGGGTCACTGGTCTGTCGAGATCAAAAGGAACTTAACCTGCCGGAGAAGGGGTTGCGTTACTTGTTAAGTAATTATAGACAAGGGCAGTCAGCTCTTCGCCTAAAGGAAGAATGAACGAGACTTAGGGAGTTGTGTCTACTTTAGATGTGTGGGTCTTTCTTACTTCTCTCGCTCTCGGAACTACTGGGAATGTGACGAAGTAGTTGTCTGAGAAGGGCCGGGGTGCCTCAACTCTCTCGTAAGTGCAAGCAGGATGGAGAGCTGTGGATCTTATGGAACCGGGTTTGGGAAAGTATAGCGGATTCGGCCCTAAGTTTACTCCTCCAATGCCACAAGGTCTGACTCTGACAAAGCAAAAAGTGGACTCAGCCAAAGCCGAAACTGCTTTTAGCCCTTCGCCAGAGGTTAGGATGAGCTCTACCGAGGTCAGGATGAACACGACTGGTTAAAGGAGAGGGAGTTTACTTTCCTGGTAAGGAGAGCTGGGAGCTGCCCCTTTTACAAGCTCTTTCTTCATGCTCATCATTCTTTTCTGGCGGGTGACCCATCTTTCCTGGCAAGCATTCTTAACTGGGCACTCAATCAGAGCGACTTCAACTTCATGCTTTCTCTTTCCCTTGTATCACTGGAGTGCTTTGCCCAAAGCAACTATCCCAACCGGAGTGGGATCAAGCCAATGAATACTTATGATCACTGGTCCGCCCTATCTGTTCTAAGGCTGGTAAGAAAATAGCTCAAAGTTCTCTCTGAGCAACCTAAATTTCCTTTGCTTTATCACTCACTGGAAATCGTTCTTGGTTCGCTTCGCCCTTAGGATGAAGTAAAGGTTTGCTTAGCCCTTAGGATTAGGTTTGATTAGCAGCCGAGGGGAAAACAAGCACTAGCTGCACTCGCAATCTCAGCCTTTGAAAGGAATATCTCTTCCCGACCTCGATCGATCTTCTACTACGAAGTCTTTTGACGGCTTCGATTTGATTAGCTGCTGAGGGTACAACAAGCCTTGCACAATGATAGATCCCTCCTTTCCATCCGAAAGGACAGTTGCAAGCAAAAGGAATTATAATGCTCTCCAACAAGCCCTAATTCAATTGACTGAGTGAGGCAAGATGCTAACATTCCAGCACCAGGTCCGCCCTCTGCGTCATAGTCTGAGAAAGGCCAGTCTTTTTGAAAAATTAGGCTGACCAGGAGAGGTTAAAGCTGCATAGATTATTTGTATCGTGCCTATTATTATCAAGGAGGGAGAAAATATAGAATGAGCATGGGGTAATAATTCCATATTGATGCGTCCATACGCTCCCATTTTGAATAAGATTCCGGCTATAAGCATACAAGTACTGTAATGTGCTTCTCCGTGGGTATCTGGTAACCATGTATGTAAGGGTACAATCGGTGATTTGACAGCAAAAGCAATAAGAAATCAAATATAGAATATTATTTACAGTGTCACAGGATACGATTTATTAGCTAATATTTCTACATTGAATGTCGGTTCATCGGACCCGTATAAACCGAGACCTAGAACTCCTAGTAATAGAAAAACGGAACCTCCGGCAGTGTACAAAATTCACTTTGTAGCTGAATACAGACGTTTCTTTCCCCCCCACATGGATAGAAGTGGATAAACAGGAATTAATTCTAATTCCCACATGATGAAGTAAAATATCTCGAGAAGAAAACAGTCCTATTTGACCGCTGTACATTGCTAACATTAGGAAATGGAATAATCGAGAATAAAGAGTAATTGGCCAACCCGCAACTCTCTTTGCTAGGTTCATCGATATTGAATCAATTGAGCGCACTTCTAACACTTTTTCTACTTTTGGAAGACCCTGCGTTATAGGGAACACGCAAAGAAAGCAAAGATACCTCCCGCTAAGCTCGAAAACCTGGTTCCCAAAAACCTATTCGTGGAGGTCTCGAAAGGCCTTTTTTTTTGACATCGAGCTGATGCAGTGACCAAGATCTCTTAGCTGCAACTGACAGAATGGTTAATATTAAATTGAGTTTGGCCACAGGAGTTTTATAATACCAAATAATCGATGCCTGCGGTTTGTGTGAAACCTTTTCGCCACAATACGATCCCTATGAGAGCTCCTCTTTTGGCTGTCGAAAGATGGTCATAAAAACGAGATCTTTCATCAGTCAGGCCAGACCAGACCAAGCAAGGGATGAGTGATTCCCCGTCGGAAAGGAAATTCACTCATGAGAGACCAAGGCAATAGCAGCGTCCCGTCGACAACTCTGACCGGAGCTCGACCCTCTTGCGACCCCATACGTATCCATATGTTATGAAATCACTTATATAGACGCATGTTGGATGACGGAACGATGACTTAATGCAACAATTATGGATTTTGAACCTTGAGAAATAACGTAAGTGATAGATGGAATCGTTCAGTAGGCTAATCTTGACAGTTTCATTTTTCGATGACGAAAGCTAAGGCCCAAAGAGCTCTCCAATAAGTGCACCGAAAGGGGGCCGGAGGTCAACCTGTCATCGGCTAAAATGGAATGGAACTGTCTTTGATTGAGACTGAAAACAGATATATAGACAGTGTGCAGTGTAGTCAGTCTTTACTTCAAAATGTCCCAGTAATGCCTTTCTTTTCCCATGTCTTTGAAGGTTGGTAAACCCAACTGGCGATTTACAATCAGTCTTCAATAATTGGGAGAGCAAGCAATAAAAAGAAAGTCTCATCCCGCGCTTTCGGGCTTAGTTCAAATAGGATTCAAAGTTCAAAGAGAACCCTTTCACGACAACAACGATCACTCACGGAACACTATCTATATCTGGTTTTTCGCAAAGGGTCGTCTTTCCGGCTTAGCTACGATTAGCTTTGTAGTAAAGGAGGGCTTTTTTTCTATAAAGAAGGATCAGAGTTGCTTGGTTTACTCGCCCATAGATGAAACAATTCTTTGTTGACCGGGGGGCGAAAGAAAGTGGAACGGCGAGCCAGTCGAGAAGGGCATAATGCTGACAGAGGAATTCCACCTCATATTCTTCCGGCCAGCCATGCTGCTCAAGGTAGGCGCGAAGCCTTTCCCACACTTCGGAAATGGAAGTGCGTTAGGAACCCTTCATGGGCTTCGATTCAGCGATCTCAGGTCTATCTGCAACCCAAGCCCCCTTAGCTACTTGTACTAAAAAACGTTTACGCTATAGGGAAGTTTGTGCCTGCCGCTACAATAACTATCGAACAGCGATCTATCTGAAGAATGGCGCTCGTATATCCGGTCTTTACTTTTCCCTATTAGAGAAGGGCTTCGATTTGTTTAGGAAAGTGAAGATCTTCCACAGCAAAATCAACTTTTGGGAAGGAATGAGAAGAGAACCTATTGATAGGCTGAGAAAAAGGTTCTCTTCTTCCCCTCCGTTAAAGAAAGATCTGTCTCGCCTGCGAATCCTTATTGGACTTGCTTGCTTGACCGATAAGATAGCAGATCTCAGAAGGGAAAAAGATGAAAGACAGAAGTGAAGCCTGCAGGGGATGGCATAGAGAGAGGTGAGAGTGACGATTATTGATGACGGAGTGAAAGAACCTCCAACCTATGGAGATCTAGTAACGGCTAGGTCTATGATTCCTTTTATCCCTTTCGGAGGGCAAAGAAAGGGTGTGTGAAGCATGTGGCTATGGAGTGACTGAGCACAAATACGAGAGAGCAGTAGGTATAAAATTCCATATTGGTGAAGAATCAATCATTAAGCAGCCAGAACTACATGGCTTATTAAGACCATGCAATGGCATTTACGGCTGATAGATCCAATGCAAAGTCTTTCAAAAGCCTGTGTAAAAAAAGATCGACTATCGGAGGAGCGAATCGGGCAGACTCTCAGATAAGCTAACAGTAAAGGTAGGCTCTTATCCCACCCCTATGAGGAAGACCTCTCTTTTCTTTCTGCCAGAGCGTCTTTAATGGGTTCTGGTATGGCATATATGGCATACCCATGAGCTATCAATATAGCACAATTTCTAGTTTTGGAACCCATTCTTCACATTCTCTTGATAGGTGTACTAAGGGACAAATCAATAGGAAATGCTATTTGCTTTGTAAGAATAAGAATTCATTTCTATGAAACCCGTAAACGAGTGAAAAATTCCTTGTACAGTTTCCCTTTTCCCTGGCTGAAAGGGAAAGAGTTCAGTTCACTCGAAAGCGGGTAGCCATTAAGGAAAGCGGCTGTTGGATAGACGGTTTGAACCAGGTTCCGCCCCACTCCTTTTAGTTATAGTAAGTACTGTTTGGGTTTTAGGCATAGGCTAAAATCAGATCGTACTTTGGAAGAATAGAATCTGTAAACGAGTCTGGATTGAGTTAAAGGCACTAAAACGCCGCATAGAGAAAGCGAATTAAAGTGAGTGCCGTTAGTGATTGCATCCGTTTCCCATGCTTTCCGCTGGTCAACAACCAACCCATTTATTCTTTTCTTATGGGGGAGATCCCCCCCTTCTTTTCTCTCCTCAACAATGGAGAAGAGCAGAGCGAGTAGAATAGAATCAACCTTAATGCTTGCATTTCGTCGCTTAATAATAACGTACCTTACCCCCGTGAAAAAGTGTGCTTCTTTCTGTGAAGGTGGTTGACTCTGAACTTAATAGTTTTCTTTATGCCGGGTTAATATCCGAAGCTATTTCATCCGGTCTTTAGCCAATTCCAGTTCAATCGGGACAAGGCAGTTCTTTGTTTTTCCAGGTGATACGAAAGTGAATAGATCGAATAGCAGTCTTCCCGCTTAGCCTACGGGCGGTGCCACGCGAAATACAAAAATTCTCCAGGTCAGTGAATAAGTATTCCCATTCAAAGGTAAGGAATACTTTGTCTTTTCTTCTTTCCTTTACTACGACGAATGAATTGAGTCAGATGAATGTACAATATTCACTCATCAGCCCTTCTTCAAAGTGGTTTATCCTTGGTCCAATGGGAATGAAAGCTCGTCAGCGTTTGGTGTTAATGGCTTTCAAAGAGAGAGACTATCACTGGATTGCTTGCTCAGTTCCTCAATCAAATTTCCCATTTGACTTCAATACTCACTTGCTCAAACGATAGTTGTTGTTCCGGAACTAGTGCCTGCTCATGGAATCGCTGCTTTTGCCGCTTGAAAGCTTGTCGTCTCAATCTTTCGACAGTGTTTAAGGCAGAGCAAGTGCATGTGAAAGTTCGCCTAATACTCAAATTAGGTTCTCTTTCCACTTTGACTTCGACTATTGCTACTTCCTCGACTCGACCCCGAGATCTCGAATTCTTAACTTAAAGAGACTGCCTCCACTTCCCTTAAGACGCTTGTTGAGGGGCGGGCTTGACTATATGGGGAAGCCCCTCTGTTCAAGTATTGAGGGAAGCACATGGCATGGGAAGCATGGTAAGTAAGCCAATCCTTCATAAAGCTATCTCACCGGGGTCCGGTTAGTCGACCTAAGCTAAGCACTGTGAAAAATGAGGGGAAATTTCTTTTTTGAAACGACAAATGATAAAGCGGCAGATCGGGAAGAAGAAAATTATTCCGGGAAAGCTTGAAAAGAAAGAGATATTCTATATGATATTCGCGTCACCTATCTGAAACAGAAAAGAAAATAAGAAAAAAAAGGGCTGGCTTTTCGCTCGGTTGATTACTGAAGTGAAGAAAAGAAGGCTGAAGTCTTGGTCAGTCTGTTCTGGGCAGTCTGTCTTTCCCCCATATACCAACAAATTAATCTAAAATCTTTGGTATCATACTCTCGATCGAATGCGACTGCACCTATCCCTGCTTTCTTCGGTGCTGATACTGCCTCTTACTCTCGTGGTCCGTCAAGATTAGTCAATTCTTCTCTGTCTTAACTCGTGGACCTATCTATCCTCTTCTTTTTCAGAGATAGGGGCGGAATTATCTATTCCCGCCGCTTGCTTATGTGTAAATAAAATCAATGTCAAAGCTTGAAAACTAAAAAAGTCCTAGTTTGCTACGTAAGGCACCGGCACTTGATAACATATCTCGCAAAGAGGTGCTTTCGGTCGATCAAGTCTAAGTATATTATAGCTTCAGTTTGATAACTGTCCTTTATACAATACATCTCGTCTTTGATTTCTCACAGGCGGCACTCCCACTTCTACTGAATCTCAAACCGCTGTAAGGAAAGAATTTATTCACCTGCAAACTTGTATCTCAGCCGGCTGGAACAGAAGTCCCAGACACTACAACTGTAATTAAGCCATCTTCCACTCTTTCTATCAATGGATGGCAGGGAACTTCCAAGAGATGGAATGTTACTGTCTTTCTCACTGGATGGCCTAAAGGAACTGCGCTCGGGATATACTATCAAGTACTGGAAACAAGGGAATAGCACTTTCAATCTTTTATGCGGAAATATTCAATATTAATTACTGCTCAATCAAGGGCGACAACAAAGCCTATTACTGGAATAGCGGGGCGGCTTCTTAAAGCCTTCGTGTCCCCACAAACGATAGGAAGAGTGTATTCTCCTTGCTTCCTTCTCTTATTGTCTTTTATGGCGGGGCTGGTTCTTCGTGGAACTTCTCTCGACGCTTTGAAGACTGAGAAAGCGTCAGGAATATATCTGATTTAGGAATTGCGCGTCACCTTCACTTCATTAACGCAATACAGGACAAGATTGATGGAGGCTTGCTGAAGTTTCCCGATAAGGGAAAAGAGATGTTGATTGACAAGCACCCATTTGCCAAGACCGCGCAGGCAGGGCCGGTGTATATTCATGACCACTACTTTGATTTGTCGATATAGTCAGTGTGCCGCGAGTGCTTTCTCTCTTTTGTCCAAAAAGACTTCTTTCTTCCACATAGGCCTCGCTTGCATGCCTTGTGGCTTTTACGACTGAAGTTGAAAAAAAAGTTTGTCCTTCTTCTTTGAGACTCTTGAAACGCCCTTCAAGAAAGAGGCTTAAGTCATCGACCGATAAGCATATATAAAGGAATTATGGTACCCCATACCTGCTTCACTGGTCGGTTAGACTCAAATTCCCACCAGTTAAGAAGTACACTGGGGGTATCAGAGCTCCATAACATAACGTATGTTGCAATTTTTTATCGATTTCATTTGCCTATTCGCATCAGAAGCTCAAACCAATGCCATGGGTCATCTTCCTACGCATCGATCAATCAGGTCTCACTACTAGTCTTGAGCTTCACGGAGACGAAGCGAGCGATCGTCCATGAGGCAATTCAATTGTTTGATTCTCATATCATATATATGCTTTTTGAAAGCAATGGAATCTCCCCGTCTGTGAAAGACGCTTTACTAGTGGAGTTTTGGAGAGTCGGTGAAAGATTCGGTTTCGAAGGTGGCTACAGTGAGTGCTGTCCTCGAACGCTAAGCTAACTCCCTATGTTGATTCCTTCTGTTGTGCCTGCCGATTACTCCTAAAAAAGTGGCATTGGTCCTTGATAAATTGCACATTTATGAGCCGAGTTTACACGATATTATGATAAACCGGTATTATACGAACTGTCCGAGCTCCTGCAAGAGGGTTAGCTCAAGGGAAAGCACTTGAAGTAAGGGATGAGCGCCAACGCGCATAAGTACGTCACTTCTTGCAAGTTGAATTCAAGTAGAGAAGTCCTACACCTTAAAAGAAAGCCTTTTTTCGATTGTTGTTAGAGGTGAATGAAATCAATCCACTCTTTCTGATAGCTGTAACAGGCCTTCTTCTGACAGACAAATGCTCCTATAGTGAATCTCTCTCATTCAAAAGAAGAGAGCTAGCATAAGCGGACAGCTAGACTACCAGAAGAGCAGCTACTATCAGTCCGTCAGACCAGTCTCCGTCCTTCACTCTTTTTGAAAGGATATCAACGGACGCGCCTCCTCTTGATCACAGTAATTCAGTCAGTCTGGCTAAATCCATAGAATGACGTGACAGAGATGAGAAAGGGGACAAAGAAGGCTGAACTGAAGCGGGGGACCTATGGCAAAGGAAGACGAAGATTGCTTTCACAGGGAGGGCTTCTTCTAAAGAGAACGAGACTCAACGACAGGAGGTTGTGAGGCGGACAGTCAATCCGATTACTTCTAAGCCAAAGAAGGCTGGTACAGTTGAGTTACTTCGTTCCTTCGGACCCTGACGTAAAGAGACGCCATTGCTTTATTTGGTTTGGGCTCCAGTCAGTGAAGACGGCTAGAAACAAAGAATGAAATTCAAAGCCTACTCTTGCATATGTAATTTGTTGGTGCATCTGCTCTTTCCTTGAGAGAACTTTAGCCTTTCCCAGCGCTTACTCTGAGTAGACATAAGACGGGCTCTCACACGATAACCTGCACCTGCTAATCTTTGAAGTACATTCTGACTACAGTTGTACTTCATCGATAACTGGCACAAGCCAATCGTGCTCCTACAACATAACTTTGATTGTTGGGATACAGGAGAGAAATCTACCTGCATTTCCTTAACCCAAAACTTATTGGCAAATTCGATGGCTCCTGTTTTAGATAATATAGATGACGAATAGGAGATGGAAACATCGAGTTTGTTAAGAAGCTGCACGTATTCGGAGGATAAGAGGCGATGACAACATCATCACCTAAGATAGCATAGTCCTGAAAGGGGGTAACCCTGTCTGGCTCTGCGATTTGCGCTGCCAACCATACCAGATAATGGTGTGACAGAGAGAAAAGTGACCAGGAGCCGTAGTAACCTAACGGCTGTCCAGCAAGAAAGGCAACTTCATACATCGAAGAGACATGCGGTTTGTCAACTTTGAAAGTATTAAGCCCTTCAGTTCCATTCACGATAGCTGACGCCGTCAAAAAGCCAAACAAAAGCTCAACATACGTGTAGATAACGCTCAGGGGCTGTTGCTTCTTTTCGTTGTATTCTGCGGACGAGATTTCTTTAACCTATAGAGTGGCTTCTGAAGGTCGAATGTACCATCCATTGGTATTGTGGATAATACATTCATAGCCCAATCGTGGACAGGACGTAGTAATCTTTGCTTTACGTAATTACATATTGCTTTGATTCTACGCTTACCGGCTCAATAGAGTGTCTGAGCCAACCTACCTGTTGCTAATGGAATATTTTGATAGGCTGGGATAAGGGAGGACATTACCGGTCCAACCGCTTTCTCAAACCATTCAAGATTCACATTAGCTTTCATGGTATTATTACGGTCAAGAGGATATTTAGTCCACTTTTCCCATAATATACCAGGTGAAAACACACCATGAAGTAATGAGTGTATTTTACACACATTAGTAATGAATGAAGCCATTTCATGTTTTCAATTCACTTTGATAATTCGATATGAAATTCACTTCATCCTTACATCATCGTCTATCCTATAACGGGATAGAAAACGATCAGTGATGGGCCTTTTAGGTTCCCATACTTAGAAAGGATTAAGAGGGATAGTATGGACGGTCGGTAGATAAATGGATATGAGCCTGAAGGAATAATGTTTCATTAATCCTTTTACCTCAAAGACAGAATATATATCTTTATCTATTACAAAACCCTGTTACTACCTCTTCCCCGCTTCTCTTCTCCGTAGGAAGATAAAGACTAAGTAGCAGCCATTGAAGCTAATCATATCCCGGCAGCCGAAAGATCATAAAGATCATATGGATCGCTTTCGACTTAGAAAGATCAAGCCAATAGTGATAGGGAATTAGGGTACCTACGGAGAAACTTAATCAATTTACTTCCGGGCGAGGTTTTCCCCTTCGGCGAGGGGTTACACATTCCGCTGCCCGATTCTCCCTGACGCAAGTTCAGTGACTTATTGCTTGACTTTACAGTCAAAGTAGGTTTGCCTATGTCAAAGGAGGCCGAGCTTTGGACTGAGAGTCAAAGACTAAGCCCACCGTGACGCCGCTTATCCTCTTAAAGTAATCCACCGACCTGACGCTTTCTCTTTCATCTTCTTCTGCTTATCTATCGTCTTTTCTTGCTCTTCCTTCTTTCTTGAGGGACCGTGTAATAGGTAAGGACAAAGAGGGAGGAATTCCTCTGCTTGCCCTTCATGCATGGCTTACTACAGTAGGGAGTCAAAGAGATGTACAGATAGCAACTAGGCGTCACGCATGGCAGCAAGAAGGGACTAAGACCCACTCAAGATGGGGACGGGAAGGCGGTGACCAAGGTTGCTTCTTCCCACGAGGGCTTGTGGTCGGAAAAGACAAACGTCGATATAGTTCCGAGCTATGGTCAAAGCATGACCTTCATATAGACTGACAATTCTTGATCCTTTAAGTGAAAATCCGGGCGCATGATTAACTAATGTTAATTAACTCCCTTTCTTCTGAAAGGGAGGAGAAAGGTGAAAATAGGCTAAGACAGCCAATATCCATTCTCTCGACTCCTTTACCCGTAGTAGACCTAGGTGCAATAGAGTGAAGTGCTACGCCATCTCTTACTGATGGTGAAGTTAGAGGTATAGAAAAAGCCAACGAAGGCCTCTTCTTAAGCAGGAAAAGAGGACTTTCGGTCAATTCAAGTACAAAGCAAACTAGGCGGGCATTGGCAAGGTGGTAGAAAATCGAACTAGCTAGAACAGCGCTTATTATTCTAAGCCCTTTCTTCCTCAAAGGCCCTATCCTTATCAATAATCGTCCTCTATCGACATCCTTTGGTAAAGTCCCGCGAGATCCCGGGCGATGGAATAGTTGTAGGGCAAAACCTAAGACGCGAATCAATCAACCACCCTCAGACGCGACATCTAGCTAGCAAGATCGTTATAGCGACATCTGACAGACCAGAGTCAATACCCACGCTTATTCCTTCAACAGCGGACTCTTTCATACTAAAGACATTAACCAAGAACTTGCATGAAAACTTATCAATGCTACCGGGCTTCGTCTTACCCTTTCGGAAAGAGCTCTAATAGCAGCCTCCACTCTGAAGAAAGCTAGCTGGCAAGCCTTTTTATTGTTGGTTTTGGTAAAAGGCTTACTCACTCAACGAAGAAATTGAAATAAAGGGTTAGCTAAAGCTTTCTTTTAGTCGTTCGAACGATACCCTCACGAAAATGAGCTATTGGTTTGCCGCGCTGGCGATTAATCAACAATGAAAAGTGCTTTTCTTGCTCTTGATAAACCAGCGTTTATATATATTAGTAGGAGGATCCATTTTGGAAGTAAGAAGCCCAAAGACATCTGCAAAGAATTCTCGATGTGAAAACACAGAGACAAAGGGCTGATCTTTGAATAGGAAAAAGAGTGGATCTGCAGGGTCCCAAATGAATTGGCTTATTCGAAAAAAGCCCTGTTCTTTGGAAGATCTATCTCGTGTCTGGTACTGCACGGTTCCACTCTGCAAGAACTCCGAATCATTCTCTTGCATCATAAATGATCCGCTTGCCCCGAAATGACCTGGCCCAATAGGGAAATCCCAATTCAGTGGGCCTTTCGATACAATCAAATATCAAGCCCCGGGGGTTCCATATTCGTTGAGCCCAAACTATGTGATTGAATAAATCCTCCTCTATCTGTTGCGGGTCGAGGGCTCCTTCCCCTTCTTCCAATTCCGATTCATCTTTTTCATAGAGAAATCGGATAGAACAAGATCCATTTTTCATCATATCGTTTGGATTCCTTAGTTCGGGCCGAAGAAGCAATGTCACTCGATCATTATCAAACTGACTGCAATCTTTTTCTGTCCGTGAGGATCCCACCAGAGCGCCTTCCACTTCTAATAGGCCATGAACTAGATCTGAATCATTCTCAACGAGTCCATAAGAAGCGATCCCATTTTGTTCATCGGGTCCGGGTAGAGACCAAAGATCTTGAGCGACCGATCCGGCAGAACAACTCAAAAGATAAAGAAGTCTCGTTAATTTCTTCATGCTCATTCTTTCTTCTTCTGTTAGATAGATAATTGATCTATAGGGCAATTACTTAGAAGTACATTTTGTGCAACAGCCCTTCCTATCTGATAGAAAAGGATCCCATGATCCTGAACCGATCTTACCTGGGATCGCAAATCCTTTCTTTGTCTATGAAGAGCGGATCTAATTGTATTAGTATAACGAATTTCTTTCTTCTGTGTAATACTAATCGATAGGGCCTCATTGGTAAGTGCTACAAGATCTCGTACATTGGAACCCATGGTTATGGACCCGAATCCATTAGTATGGAACATTTTCTTTTCCTTTTTCAATCCCAACGTATATGAAAGAGTGAAAAAGTGCTTTCGTTGTTGATACATAAGAAGCCTTCGTATCTTAATGCATGTATTTAATTTATTCGGTTAGAGCGGGATCCACTTAAAGAGGAATATGAGTCGAAGCAATAACTTCAATATTTCGTTTGGACCATCTTTCACAATCCCTGGAGAGATAGTTCACTAATAGACCGAGGGATAAGTAATTCGACTCATTCACATCCAGATCGTTAATGTTTGGAATCCATATTATGCAAGGAGACATTGCTTTTGCTAATTCGAATTGAAGGGTGATAGAAAATGGGTCTATTTCCGGCATCATATCCATATCCATAGTTAGCGCATTCATCATAGTTAGCAGCTCCAGCTCCGTATCAAGGTCACGATCGATATCGTCAAACGCATCAATATCGTCACTATCATCAATAAGAAAACCTGACGGCTTATTATCCAGGAACTTGTTCAGAAATACCGTAATAAAAGGAACATAGGAGTTTGTCGCTAGGTATTTGACCAACGTCCAGTTCCTATAGAACCTATCACTAAAAGACCTGACGAGGGGGATAGGGCTAAGCGGAGCGAAAAGGGTTTTCCATGAGATGGGAAATGAAAACTATTAGCCCCACACGAAGTTTGTGAATAAGTGATTGTCTGATAATGAGCAAGGAATACCCGTCTTTCTGCTAAACAAGATG
>Ga0268253_10000062_pt1 | contig 31276 bp, 33 predicted proteins | sample AgamicMgMarz_FD_200250 | JGI IMG/M metagenome (GOLD analysis project Ga0268253, IMG submission 200250) | Agave microbial communities from Guanajuato, Mexico - Mg.Ma.rz (v2) (version 3) | ecosystem: Host-associated > Plants > Phyllosphere > Phylloplane/Leaf | place: Guanajuato, Mexico... | reverse complement strand
GCTCGTGCTGGCCCACGACTACGAGGACGCCGGCTCGCGCGAGCCGCTCACGCTCGACGAAGGGCTCGACCACTTCGCCGGCGCCGCGTACGCGGGTGTGGAGCTGGACGTGGACATGAAGCTGCCCGGATACGAGCGCGAGGTCGCGGAGGGGCTCGCGCGCCGCGGGCTGTCCGACCGCTCGCTGGTGTCGACTATGTATCCCGAGAGCCTCGAGGCGCTCGGCGAGCTCGCGCCCGACCTGCGGCGCGGCTGGTCGGTGCCGCGCGTGCGGCGCGACTACACGCGCTCGGCGCTGGCGCTGCCTGCGTACGCGGTCGCGCGCGTCTGGCGTGCGCGGCTGCCGGGCCAGGCCGCCGCCCGGATCCGCGCCGGCGGATGCGAGGCGGTCATGGCACACCGTATCCTGGTCAGCCGGCGGCTGGTGCACGCGGTGCACGCGGCGGGCGGTCAGCTCTACGTCTGGACGGTTGACGACGCCGAGCGCATCCGCGCGCTGGAAGCGCTCGGGGTGGACGGCGTGATCACGAACGACCCGCGGCTGTTCGACTGAGCACGTTGCCTCCGACCAAGCGGAACAGAAGGCGCTGCACTGGCCGCGGCGGCATCAGCGGATAGGTCATCACGACCATGTCCCGGTGGCGGGCGAGCAACCTGAGCGCCTCCACGAGCGCGCCCGCGGACGTGGGGAAGCCGCCGCGCGTCATCTTGCCGGCGCGCGCCATTGCGGCCGCGTCCTCGAGGAACTCCTGCAGGCTCGACGCCGGCGTCGCGTGGCACACGGCGTGCGCCGGCTCGTCACCGCGGTTGCGATAGGCGTGGCGCACGCCCGGTGGGACGGTGGCGCTCTCGCCCGGTCCGGCCGCTGTCCACTTCCGGCCCGCCAGGAACTCCATGCGGCCGGACAGGACCTCGAAGCGTTCCTCGATCGCCGGGTGGATATGCGGCGGGACGCCGCCACCCGGGTCCACCCAGATCTCGACCCGGACCGCGTTGGCTTCCTCCGTGGGTTGGAAGCCGAGGCGCTGCTTCAGAACCGGATCCTCGACCACGCGCTGTTCCACGTCTGCCTCCTGGTCTAACCTAGTGACCGTTAGGAAGTTACCTAGGGAGCGTTAGGTTGTCAACCCAAGAGCAGAAGCGCCGGCGCCTGACCGCGGCCGAGCGGCGCGAAGTGATCGAGCGCGCGGCCACGGAGGTGTTCGCCGAGCGCGGGTACCAGGGGGCGTCGATCGACGAGATCGCGCGGCGGTCCGGTGTCAGCCCGCCGGTCGTCTATGACCACTTCTCCTCCAAGCTCGACCTGCACCGGCGGCTGCTCGAACGCACCCGCGACGAGCTGCTGGAGATGTGGCGCTCGGAGCTGTCGTCCGATCAGCCCGCGGAGGTGCGCATCCCGCGCGCGCTCGACGCGTGGGCGCGCTACGTGGAGAGCCATCCCTACGCCGCGCGGATGTACTTCCAGGAGCCGACCGGCGAAGCCGCGGCCCGGGCCGTCCACGAGCAGGTGCGGGCGCCGGCCCGTGCGGCCCTGGCCCAGATCCTCGGCCAGCAGCCGGGGGCGGAGAACATCGCCGGCCGCGACGATCGGGCGCTCGAAATGGCGGCGGAGGTGATGCGCTCCGGTCTCACCGGGCTGGCAATCTGGTGGATCGACAACCCCGAGGTACCGCGCGCGCAGATCGTGGAAACCGCCGTCAACGCGCTCTGGATCGGGTTCGAGCGGGTGCGCTCAGGGGAGCGCTGGACGGCCTAGGACGCTAGGCGCCGATCGTGCAGGTGCCGGTGACGTGCGTCTCGGAGCGGACGGTCTCGCCGCTCCAGCGCAGCTCGGCCACCGCGCGGAGCTGGTACTGGTGGCCCGGAGGAACGCTGATGCTGAACGTCCAGCCGGCCTGGCTCCAGGTGTACTCGGCGGTCCCGGCCGACTGCCAGGGCGAGGTGGCCGCGCCACCGAGCGGCTCCCAACCGTTCGGCGACAGCCATTGCGCGGTGAAGCGGACCGAGAGGTCCGACTTGGTTCCGTCGCCGGCGAGCTGCGCCCGCGCTCCGAGCTGGGTGGCGTTGCAGACGTTTGCCTGAGCCCATGACGAGCTGAGCTGCTCGCCGGTCTGGGCATGAGCGACGCCGGTGCCAACCAGCACCGCGCAGATGGCAGTGATTATCAGGGTCCTACGAGCCATCAGGGATGTTGTCGGTCTTCCACTCCTCCCCCTTGAGCGCAGAGTATCGCTTCCCACGGTGATGAACTCCCCGTACCGTCGTAGTAAGGGAGTGAACGAGGCGCTCGCAGAGCGGATGCCGGTCGCAACTGGAACGGATACTGAAACGTTCGCCGCTCTGTACGAGCGGACCTTCCCGCGCGTGTACGCCTACGTGGCCTCGCTGCTGCGCGACCGCTCGGCTGCGGAGGACGTGACCGCGCAGGCGTTCGAGCGCGCCTACCGCAGGCGGGCCACCTATCGCAAGCGGCGCGGCAGCCACGAAGCGTGGCTGTTCGGCATCGCCCGCAACGCCGCGCTCGACGAGCTGCGCCGGCGCAAGCGCCGCGCCCGTCTCGAGACCGAGCCCGAGGACACCGGTGCGCTCGGGACCGACGACCATGCCGACCTGGCGCTGCGCCGAGAGGCTGTGCGCGCCGCCATGACCGCGCTTGAGGGACACGAGCGCGACCTGATCGCGCTCAAGTTCTCGGCGGGGTTGTCCAACTCGGAGATCGCGAAGGTGCTCGACGTCTCCGAGACCGCGGTCGGCACCCGCCTGCACCGAGCCCTGACCAAGCTGCGAAAGGCCTGCGATGACTGACGACACGGCCACGATCGAGCGCGACCTCGCCGCGGTGGAGACCGCGCTGGCCGGAGGCGCCGCGACTCACGAGGATCCGCTGGCACGCGAGCTCCAGGAGCTGGCGCTGCAGCTGCGCGCCGACGCGCCACGGGCCGAGCCCTCGTTCGCCGAAGAGCTGCACGGGCGAATGGAGGCCGGCTTTCCGTCGGCCTCCGACACCGCTCGCGGGCGTGCTGAGGCGGCCCGCGCACGCCAGCAGGCGGCGCTGAAGCGGTTGTCGGCGCCAGGAGCGCGGCGCCGCTTCGCGCGCCGTTACCTCATGCCGATCGCGGGCGTGGGCGTGCCGCTCGCGCTGATCGTCGGCGTGATCTTCGCCGCGGGCGGCGCGTTGGGACCGAGCGGCGGCAACGACGACGCGAGCATGGGCGACGCTGGTGGACGGGCGGAGAGCGCTTCCGGCGGCGGTGGCGCTGAGCAAACCGACAGCCACCCCAACGCACTCCAGACCCTCCCGCGCGAGAGCGCCGCGGCCGGCAAGGACCGGGCGACCGCCGCACCGGACACTGCCGTGCCGCTCGAGCCGGTCCCGCGCGACGGCAACTTCGTCCCCGGCCAGGCCAACCGCAAGATCGAGCGCTCGTTTACGCTCGAGCTGGAGGTGCCGCTCGACGACATGGCGCGCGTGGCCAATCAGGTCACCGCGGTCACCAACCGGCACGGCGGCTTCGTGCTCAACTCGTCGGTCAACTCGGGGCGCGAGGACGGCGGCGGCGACTTCTCGCTGCGCATCCCCAGCGATCGCCTGCGCCCGGCGCTGCGCGACTTGGCCGAGCTGGCCCCGGTGATCCGCCAGAGCCAGGAGGGCCGCGACGTAACGCGCCGGCAGGTGACAGCTAAGGACCGGCTGCAGGCCGCCCGGGCGGAGCGGCGCAGCCTGCTGCGCCGCCTCGAGCAGGCGACCACGGACCAGGACGGGGAGGCGATCCGCCGGCAGCTCGACCTGGTCGCTGGCGAGATCAACGGCCTGCGCGCCCAGGTGCGCGAGCTGAGGCTGCGCACCGACTACGCGGTCGTGAACGTGAGCCTGCTGGTGGCGGGCGATCACGAGGACAACGGCGGCGTGGGCGGATCCTTCGGCGACGCGGTGGACGATGCCGGCGATCTGCTGGTCGGCTTCGCCGGGATCCTGATCCGGGTCATGGCGCTCGGCGTGCCACTGGCCCTGATCGCCCTGGCCGCCTGGCTGGGCAGCCGCGGGCTGCGCCGCCGGCGGCGCGAGTCGGCGCTGGCCTAGGGGCTTGACTCCCGAGAACTAGGCCTGGCGTTCCACGCGCACCGCGAAGCCGTGCTCGCGCACCGCGTCGAGGATCGCCTGGCTGGCCTCGGGGCCGCGCGTCTGCAGCACGAGGTTGATCGCGGTCTCACCGACGTGGAGGTCGATCCCGTCGCGCAGGTGCTCGACGTCGACCACGTTGCCGCCGTGCCCGGCGACCACCTGCAAGAGACTCGATAGCGCGCCCGGCCGGTCCGGGAGGATCGTCGACAGCACCATGCGCCGGCCGGCGGCGGTCTCGCCCAAGCGGATGCACTCGTACAGCAGCGAGGCGTCCACGTTGCCCCCCGACAGCACGGCACACACCTGGCCGTCGGCGGGCGGCGCCACCCGCCCCTGCATCAGCGCGGCCACCGCGACGGCGCCGGCACCCTCGACGACCTGCTTGGTGCGCTCGAGCAGCATCACCATCGCTTGAGCCACCTCGTCGTCGGAGACCGTGACGACCTCGTCGACGTAGCGCTCCACCAGCGGCAGGGTGAAATCGCCGGGCCGCTTCACGGCGATCCCGTCGCAGATCGTGTTGGCCGAGCGCGCGCCGACCGGTCGGCGCGCGGCCAGCGAGTCGATGTACGGCGCACAAGCCTCCGCCTGTACGCCCACGACGCGCGCGCCGGGGAGCCACTCGGCCACCGCCACTCCGATGCCGCTGGCCAGCCCGCCGCCGCCGAGCGGCACCACGACCAGCTTCACGTCCGGCGCCTGGCGCGCGATCTCGAGCCCGACGGTGCCCTGGCCCGCCACGACGTCCGCCTGGTCGAACGCGTGCACCGCGGTCAGGCCTTCGGCGTCGACCAGCCGCGCGGCCTCGGCGTGGGCGTCGTCGTAGTTGCCGCCGTGGAGGCGTACCTCGCCGCCGTACTGGCGCACCGCGGCGACCTTGGACACCGGCGCCTGCTCGGGCATCACCAGCACGGCGCGCGCGCCGACGTCGCGCGCCGCGCACGCGACCGCCTGTGCGTGGTTGCCCGCGCTGGCAGTGACCACCCCGGCGCGCAAGGCATCGGCCGGAAGGCGGCCGATCATGTTGGTGGCCCCGCGGGCCTTGAACGAGCCGGTCAGCTGGAGGTTCTCGGCCTTGAGAACCACCTGAGCGCCTACGCGGCGTGACAGCTCGCCCGCCGTCAGAACCGGCGTGTCGCGCACCTTTCCGGCGATCAGACGAGCGGCGTCCTCCACGTCCGCGGCGCTCACGGCTTCACGTGCGACTGCCATGCAGTCATTATCCGCACATGCCCACTGGGGAGGAGACAGCCCGCCTGCTCGCGCGCACCGAGGTGTTCATGGGCCTCGAGCCACGTGAGCTGCTGGCGATCGCGCAAGTCGCCGTGCCGCGCCACTGGGATCGCGGCGAAATCATCTTCCGCGAGGGGGATACCGGGGACACCTGCTACCTGCTGCGCTCGGGCGCGGTGGTGCTGACCCGCGAGCACCAGGACGGCCGCATGGTCGCGCTGGCCGAGCTGCGCGGCGGCTCGCTGTTCGGGGAGCTGGCCATGTTCCGCGGCGAGACCCGCTCGGCCACGGCGGAGGCGATCGAGCCCTCCAGCGCGGTGGCGCTGCTGGCGGGCGACGTGCAGCGCCTGGTCAAGCGCAACCCCGGCCTGGCGCTGAAGCTGCTGGCCACGCTCGCCGAGCGCGTCAGCCGCACCAACGAGCGCTTGCTGCAGCAGTCCTTCCAGACGGTCGCGGGCCGGGTCGCCAGCGCGCTCCTGACCCAGACGGTCGCCCGCCAGGCCGAGGGCGCGCCCGAGGAGGACGTCCTGATCCGCGCGACCCAGGCCGAGATCGCGCACCTGGCGGGCACCTCGCGCGAGAGCGCGAGCCGGTTCCTCGCCACGCTGGAGCGTGCCGGTGTGGTCACCCTGGGACGGGGGAAGGTGACCGTGCATGACCCGGGACGGCTGCGCAACTACATCCACTGACGCGCGCGCCCGGATGGTGGCGCGCCAGCTGCGTCGCCGCGGCATCCACGACGAGCGCGTCCTGGCGGCGATGGGCGAGGTGCCGCGGGAGCTGTTCGTGCCGGAGTCGGAGCGTCGACGGGCGTATCGCGACGGGGCGTTGCGGATCGGCGAGGGCCAGACGATCTCGCAGCCGTGGATAGTCGCCTGCATGGCGCAGCTGCTGGAACTGCGCGGCGACGAGACCATGCTCGAGGTCGGCACCGGCTCCGGCTACGCGGCCGCGGTGCTGTCGCGCGTGTGCGCCCAGGTGGTCACGGTCGAGCGCTACGACAGCCTGGCGCGAGTCGCCGCCGAGACGCTCGCCGAGCTGGGCTACGACAACGTGGAGGTGCGCGTGGGCGACGGCTCACGGGGCGCTCCCGATCGCGCGCCGTTCGGCGGGATCTCGGTGACGGCCACCGCCCGGGACGAACCACCGGCGGCGCTGGTCGAGCAGCTCGCGCCCGGCGCCGCACTGGTGTGCCCGATCGCGCGCGGGCGCCGCGAGTTCCTGATCCGCCTGCGCGACGGGGAGGAGGAGACGGTGGCCTCGGTGCGCTTCGTGCCACTGGTGAGCGACGACGAATGATCCGCGAGTTCTCCGCCGGGGGGTGGTGGTGCAGAACCAGGATGGGCAGCCGTTCGTGGCGGTGGTGCGACCGCATGGCGAGATCCTGGCGCTGCCCAAGGGCCACCCGTTCGGCGGCGAGTCGCCCGCCCAGGCGGCCGAGCGCGAGGTGCGCGAGGAGACTGGCCTGGACGCCGAGCTGGTCGAGCGCCTCGGCGACGTCAGGTACCGGTACGTGCGCGGCGGCAAGCGGGTCGCGAAGGTCGTGACCTTCTTCCTGTTCCGCTACCGGTCGGGCAACGTCGAGGATCATGATCACGAGGTCGAGGAGGCGCTTTGGATCCCGCTCGCGGACGCCCCCGAGCGGCTCTCCTACGAGGGCGAGCGCGAGATGGCTCTTGCGGCGCTCTCACGGCTGGAGGAAGGCCGCTAGGCTGCGCCGTCGTGTTCGTGCTCAACTTCTACTCGCCGATTTTCGTCGACCAGCTCAAGCGCGGCCGCAAGACGGCGACGATCCGGCTCGGAGACAAGAGCAAGAAGTACCGCAAGGGCGAGGTCGTCCTGATCACGGTCGGCTTCCAGCACTCGCCGCGCGAGCGCATCTTCGAGGCCGTGATCGACTCGGTCGACGTCAAGCGCGTCGACGAGCTGTCCCCGCGCGACATCGAGCACGACAACCCGGAGTTCCGCCGGCTCGACGAGATGGTCCACTTCCTGGAGCAGATCTACGGCCGCAAGATCGAGACCGACGACACCGTCACCGTGGTGCGCTTCTCGCAGATCTCGGACCGCCCGTCCGAGGTCCAGGAGCGCATGCGCCCGTCCGGTCCCCGCCAAAACTGACGTCGACCGGGGCCTGACGCCCCCGGGACCCCGGCCCCGCTGAAGATAGGCATGGACTTTGGCACTCTCGGTGCTAGAGTGCCAGCCTGGCACTCACCCCCAGGGAGTGCCAAGTCCATTGGAACTTCAGACGGAGGTAGTCCATGAATCTCAAGCCTCTGGGAGATCGCCTGATCGTTCAGGCGATCGAAGAAGAGGAGACCACGGCGAGCGGCATCGTCCTCCCCGACACGGCCAAGGAGAAGCCGCAGCGCGGCAAGGTCCTGGCGGTCGGAGACGGCAGGTGGGATGAGGACGGCGAGAAGCGCATCCCGCTCGACGTCGCCAAGGGTGACGAGGTCCTGTACTCGAAGTACGGCGGCACCGAGGTCCAGGTCGAGGGCGAGGATCTCCTCGTCCTGCGTGAGTCGGACGTGCTCGCCAAAATCGCGGGCAAGAAGTAGGAGGAACACCAGAACATGGCTCACAAGGAACTCAAGTACGACGTCGAGGCGCGTCGTGCGCTCGAAGACGGCGTCAACGCCGTAGCGAACGCCGTGAAGGTCACGCTCGGCCCCAAGGGTCGTTATGTCGTGATCGACAAGAAGTTCGGCGCCCCGACCATCACCAACGACGGCGTCTCGATCGCTCGTGAGATCGAGATCGAGGATCCGTTCGCAAACCAGGGCGCTCAGCTCGTGCGTGAGGTGGCCACCGCCACCAACGACATCGCGGGCGACGGCACCACCACCGCCACCGTGCTGGCCCAGCGCATCGTGCGCGACGGCCTCAAGAACGTGGCCGCCGGCGCGAACCCGCTTGCTCTCAAGCGCGGCATCGAGAAGGCAGTCGACCAGGTCGTCGACAGCATCCAGAAGATCTCGACCGAGATCTCCGGCAAGGATCAGATCGCCCGAGTGGCGGCCATCTCCGCCGCCGACGACGACATCGGCGACGTGATCGCCGACGCGATCGACAAGGTCGGCAAGGACGGCGTGGTCAACGTCGAGGAGGGCCAGACGTTCGGCATGGACCTCGAGTTCACCGAGGGCATGCAGTTCGACAAGGGCTACATCTCGCCCTACATGGTCACCGACCAGGACCGCATGGAGGCCACCCTCGAGGACCCGTACATCCTGATCGCCAACCAGAAGATCGGTTCGGTGCGGGACGTGCTGCCGGTGCTCGAGCAGGTGATCCAGTCGGGCAAGCCGATCCTGGTGATCGCCGAGGACGTGGAGGGCGAGTCGCTCGCCACGTTCGTGGTCAACAAGCTCCGCGGCACCTTCACGGGCGTCGCGGTCAAGGCTCCCGGATTCGGCGATCGCCGCAAGCGCATGCTCGAGGACATCGCGATCCTCACGGGCGGCGAGGTGATCACCGAGGAGATGGGTCTCAAGCTCGAGAACACCCAGCTCTCGCAGCTGGGCCGCGCCCGTCGCGTGGTGGTCGCGAAGGACACGACCACGATCGTCGACGGCGCCGGCGAGTCGAACGCCATCAAGGGCCGCATCAACCAGATCAAGACCGAGATCGAGAGCACCGACTCGGACTTCGACCGCGAGAAGCTGCAGGAGCGGCTGGCCAAGCTGGCCGGCGGCGTCGCGGTCGTGAAGGTCGGGGCGGCCACCGAGACGGAGATGAAGGAGAAGAAGCACCGCGTGGAGGACGCGCTGCAGGCCACCCGGGCCGCCCTCGAGGAGGGCATCGTTCCGGGCGGCGGCGTCGCGCTGCTGCGGGCTCAGGACGCCATCAAGCTCGACGCCTTCGAGGGCGACGAGCGCACCGGCGCCCAGATCATCCACCGCTCGCTGGAGGAGCCGCTGCGTCAGATCGCTAACAACGCGGGGCTCGAGGGCTCCGTCGTCGTCAACGAGGTGCGCAACGCCAAGGGCAAGAACCAGGGCCTCAACGCCGACACCGGCGAGATCGTTGACCTGGTGGCCGGCGGGGTCATCGACCCGGCCATGGTCACGCGCTCCGCGCTCCAGAACGCCGCGTCGATCGGGAAGAACATCCTGACGACCGAGGCGATCATCGCCGAGATGCCCGAGAAGGACGGCGGTATGCCGGGCGGCATGCCGGGCGGCATGGGCGGCATGGACGGAATGATGTAAGCAGCTGGGGGCTCACGCCCCCCAGGCCCCCGCCGGAGACCGGCAGGGGGCTGTCGTTTGGGCGAAAGGGCCCGGCACTACGCCGGGCCCTTTCGCGTTTCACGCCGTCCCGAGGACGGCCGCCATCGTCCGGGGCCGCACCCCCAGGGCCTCCGCGTCCGCGGTTCCGCCGGGGGTCGTCATCGGCTCCTCCATCAGCTCGGCCTCATCCCAGGTGGCGAACAGCTTGGATCCGACCACCGGTCGCAGCGCCCGCAGCGAGGCGCGCACCACCGGCAGCGGCACGTGCAGCAGCGGCCGGCGCCGGCCGGTCGCCTCGAGCGCGGCGCGCACGATGTCGTCGTAGGAGAGCGTCTCCGGGCCGCCCAGCTCGAAGGTGCGCCGGCGCGGCCCGGTGGCCATCAACGCCGCCAGCACGCAGTCGGCAACGTCCTCGGCCCAGATCGGCTGGTACCGCGCCCGCCCGGAGCCCGACACCGGCAGCGCCGGCAGGTAGGAGAAGCGCTCGAGCAACGTGAGCCAGGGATCGCCCGGCGTGTAGACGATCGAGGGGCGGAAGACCATCGTCTCGAGCGCCGACTCCCGCACCGCCTCCTGCGCCAGCGCCTTGGCGCGGAAGAAGCGGGTGCGCGAGTGGTGGCGGGCCCCCATCGCCGAGAAGAACAGGAAGCGGCGCGCGCCCGCGCGTTCGGCCGCGCGCACCAAGCGCAGCGTGGCCACCGCGTTCAGCTCCTCGATCGACCCGCCCGGCTGGTCGCGGATCGAAGCGGCCAGGTGCACCACCGTGCCAACGCCGCGCAGGGCGTTGCGAAACGAGGGCGGGTCGGCGAGGTCGCCCAGCGCGATCTGCACCCGCACGCGCTGCTCTCCCAAGCCGCGCGGGTCGCGCACGAGGCAGCGCACCGGCTCGCCGGCGGACACCAGCCGGCGCAGCAGCGCCGAGCCGACCGTCCCGGTGGCGCCCGTGAGCAGGATCACCGGCCCGTCACCACCATCCGCCACAGGGAGCGCACGTTGCGGTGCACCTCCACGTCCTCGAAGCCGGCTTCGCGCATCCACGCGCTCACCTCGGAGGGCGCGAAGTTGCGGCTGTGGCTCCAGGCGTAGAAGAGCAGGCTCGACACCGCGCCGTGGGGCGAGCGCTCGTCGCCCGGCTCAGGCCGCGCGGAGTCGCCGATCACGAGCACGCCGCCGGGGCGCAGCGCCGCGCGCGCCATGCGACACAGCTCGGCGTCGCGCTCCTCCGGGAGATGGTGGATCAGGTTGAAGACGGAGACCACGTCCACGTCCTTCCCCAAACCGAGCTCGAACACATCGCCCTCGCGAAACGAGACGCGGTCGGCAAAGCCCTCCTCCGCCACGATCTCCCGCCCCACGGCCGCGCTCGGCGGCAGGTCCAGCACGGTCGCCTCGAGCGCCGGGTGGCGCCGGCACATCGCCATCGCGAACCCGCCGTGACCCCCGGCGACGTCGACCAGCCGCCGCGGTGCCTCGACGTGCAGCATCGCCGCGTTGGCGTCGTGCTCGTGGCGCGACAGCTCGAACAGCCCGCGGATGTAGGCCTCCCAGCGCTCGGCGTCGTCGTGGCGCCGCTCATGCAGCGCGTAGGCGCGCCCGTCGCGGACAGCCTCGGGCAGCATCTCCAGCACCTGCCAGTGCAGGTCGCTCTGCCGGCCGATGAAGGTGGCGATCGACTCCGGCGAGGAGCTCACCAGCAGGCGCTCGCTGACCGCCGTGTTGCGGAGCTGCTGGCCGTCGGCTTCCACGTACCCGAGCGTGGCGAGCGTCGTGACCAGCGTCTCCGCGCCCAGCTCGTCCAGCGACAGCCGCCGCGCGAGCTCCGTCGGCCCAGCGGGCTCCTCGTGGAGCGCGTCGAACACACCGAGCATCACCGCTGTCGTGACCGCGCGCGCGGCGATCAGGCCGGTGAACGTGTGCAGGAAGGGGTCTGGCTCCGAACGGTGGGCCAACAAGGCCTTGAGCCTACGCGGCAGCGACGGCGCGCGGCGCAGAGGCGGCGACCACCCGGTCGCGCCCCTCGCGCTTGGCGCCCAGAAGCGCCAGATCGGCCGCGCGGAAGAGCTCCTCGTAGCGCACCTTGTAGCCAGCCGCGGTCGCCACGCCCGCGGAGATCGTCATCTCGACGTCGCCCGGACGCGCAAGGGCGACCGCGCTGCGAACGCGCTCGGCGATCTCGATTCCGGCGTCCATGTCGGCGCCGGGCAGCAGCAGCAGGAACTCCTCACCGCCGATGCGGTAGGCGAGCTCGAACGAGCGCAGCGCGGTGCGGATCTCGTCGGCGGCGTCACGCAGGACCGCGTCGCCGCGGTCGTGGCCGTACTCGTCGTTCACCTGCTTGAAGCGGTCAAGATCGAGCAGCACCAGGGCGACGGCGCCGCCGGTCAGGCGTGCCTGCTGCTCGATCTCGGCCGCGCGGGTCTGCAGCGACGCGCGGTTGAGCAGGCCGGTCAGGGGGTCGAGCACAGCGCGGTCGCGGTGCTCCATCTCGCCCCGCATCAGCGCCGTGCAGACCGCGACGACGTTCACGAGCATCACCAGGGCGGCGATCATCGTGAGCGGATCGGCCGCGGCCTGCGCCGGATCGCTGGCAACGCCGACCGCGACGATCAGGGTGGCCGCAAGCCCCGCCAGGGCGATGCATACGGCCACGCGAAAGCGCAGCGCGGCGATGGCCGGCACGATTGCGAGCCAGGGCAGGACCGGACTCGCGGGACCCCCGGTGCCTACCGCGGCCACGGCGAGCAGCAGCAGCATCGTGACCAGCGTCAGGAAAGGCACCAGCTCCGGGCTCGTGAAGCGTGCCATCCAGCGGTCAACGGTCAGCAGATGGATCGCCGACGGCACGAACAGCGCGAGCATCCACCACCCGATCCAGGGAGCGGCCGCGCACACGCCGACGCCGATGGCACCCACGGCGACGACCCGAACCTTGCGGGTGCGCGCGCCCGCCTCCGCTACGCGCAGGCGATGCCATGGCGTCGGGCAGAGCCATGCCCGAAGCGAGTCCATGCCTGTTGTTTCGGCAGCCTTGGAGGCTGGCTTGAAGCCGGGCGCGGACAGCGTCCGTCCGGCGGGTCGACGGATGGGTGCCGATACAATCGGCGCGCCTCGCTTCAAGCAGCATGTCGGACCCTCAAGGAGAACATGGCCTACGTAATCGCTGAACCCTGCATCGACACGAAGGACAACTCGTGCGTCGAGGTGTGTCCCGTCGACTGCATCCATCCCACGCCGGAAGAGCCTGATTACGACCAGGTCAAGCAGCTCTACATCGACCCGGAGGAGTGCATCGACTGCGACGCGTGCGTCGAGGCCTGCCCGGTGGACGCCTGCTTCGCGGAGGACCAGCTGCCCGACGAGTGGCAGAGCTACATCCAGGTCAACTCCGACTACTTCAAGCAGGCTTCCTAGCGCGCCGCAAAGCCGCGCCTGGCCACGTCATCGGCCCTCCGCTAGGGCGCCATCGGAAGTGCGGTGCCGGTGACGGCCGGTACCGGCGGGCCGGACGGCGCCTGGAACACGCCGAGCTGCTGCGGCGTGGCCGCGATCAGGCCGCGCGCGGCGTGATAGATGGCCTGGGCGGCCGGGGCATCCGGGTCCTCCAGCACGAGCGGCCGGCCTTCGTCGGCGCTCACGCGCAGCTCCTCCTGGAGCGGGATCTTGCCGAGCAGCGGCACGTCCAGCTCGTCGGCGAGCTGCTGCCCGCCGCCCTCGCCGAAGATCGTGAAGCGCTCCCCGTCAGGCGTGGTGAACCCGGACATGTTCTCGATCACGCCCGAGATCTCGAGGTCGAAGCGCTGGGCCGTCTCGGCCGCCCGCTTGGCCACCTTCTGGGCGGCCGGCTGCGGGGTGGTGACGATCACGAAGCGCGCCTGCGGCAGCAGCTGGGCGAGCGTCATGGCGACGTCGCCGGTGCCGGGCGGCAGGTCGACCAGCAGGTAGTCGAGCTCGCCCCAGTCCACGTCCTCGAGGAACTGACGGATCGCCTTGTGCAGCATCGGCCCGCGCCAGGTGATCGCCTGGTCCTGCTCGTTGAGGAAGAACTCGATCGAGATCGCCTTGACGCCGCCGGCGGCGTCGAGCGGAAGGATCTTGCGCTCGGCCGACACCATCGGACGGCCGTGCACGCCGAGCATGCGCGGGATCGAGTAGCCCCAGACGTCCGCGTCCAGCGCGGCGGCCCTCTGACCCTCGACCTGCAGCGCGGCGGCCAGGTTGGCGGTGATCGTGGACTTGCCGACCCCGCCCTTGCCGGAGCCGATGCAGATCACGTTCTTGACGGCTGCCAGGGCGCCCTCGGGCAGCCCGCCCTGGCGGCCGAGGCGCTGCGCGAGCCCCTGCTTCTCCTCGTCGGACAGCACGTCGAAGGCGACCGTCACCGTCGGCACCCCGAGCGCCTGGACGCTCTCGACGACCGCCTTCTCGAAGTGGGCGCGGATCGGGCAACCGGGCGTGGTGAGCGAGACGACCACGTCGACCCGCCCCTCCTCGGGCTGCTCGATCGAGCGCACCATGCCGAGCGACACGATGTCCTTGCGCAGCTCGGGGTCGATGACCTTGCGCAGGGCGTCCTGGATCTCTTCACGGGAGGGCATCGGAATCGATGATGGCAGACGCGCGCCCTCGGAAAGGCCAACGCCGCCCCCGAGGGGACGGCGCCGGCTGAGGGAGGAGAGATACTGCACTGGCGGCGAGGTATGTGGCCGCCAGCCTTACCCCGGGTCCGGTCTCCTCGCCGGTCGGGGGGAAGCGTTCTAACGCCGGCCGCCTAGGCGAGCGAAGCGACGCGCGAAACGATCGTCTCCGCCTGCTTCTCGGCCTCACGGCGTGCCAGCTGTACCTGCTTCTCGACGTCGCGACGGTTCTGCTTGACCGTGCGCACCGCCTTGCTGCGGCGCTGACGCAGCTCGCGCTCCACGCGGGTGCGGGTCTTCTTGACCTCACGTACCGCACGGTTGCGGGCGGTCGAGCCGCGACGCTCGAACTTGCGCAGGCTGGTGCCGACGCGCTTCTGAAGGCCCTTGAACTCCTTCTCGGCGCTCTCGCGGCCGTCGACGTAGGGCTTGTACGCGTCGACCACGGCGTCGCGCGCCTCGAGGGCGGCGCCCACCGGGATCAGCAGGGCACGCTCGGCCTGGGCCTGGACGACCTGCAGGGTGCTCAGCTCGGCCTGCGCGCGGGTCTCCGCGGCCTTGCGAGCCGACTGGCTGCGCTTGGCGGCGTTGCGACGACGAGTCGCAGCGGCCTTCTGGGCGGTCGCCTTGCGCTGGGTGGCAGTCTGAGTGGTAGCCATTCTGTCTGCTCCTTCCCCTCGGATCTCGTCCGTTCGGGTCGGACGCTGTGGGGGCTTGGTCGGGGCTCTTATTAAATCTAAGTTCGGTAGAACTATACCACCGAACACATGTACGTAAACCTCGGCCGGGGGTCCGTTACACGCAGGGCACAAACAGCAGCAATAAGGTCACAATCGCCCGGCCAGCCCGGGCCCCGCCCGCGCCCCGTGCTCGGCCAGCCCCGCGCCGAGTGTGGGCCCCGAAATGCACCATCTGCATGACGTTGGAGGCCCACAACCCTCCACGGCGGCTTGGCCGATGCCCGGTTGCTGCTGTTCGTAACGCGAGACCGACGCGAGCGCTACGCCGCCGCCGCGGGCGCCGGCCCCACGCGTGCCAGCCACGCGAGCGGATCGTCGAGCTCGACCGCGGTCGGCAGCGACTCCGGTGAGGCCCATACGCGGTTCAGGGCCTCCATCCCCGCCTCGGCCACCACGGCGTCGCAGAACACCTTGCCCTGCTCGTACTGGCGCATCTTCATGTCCAGCCCGAGCAACCCTTCGATCAGCCGCTGCGGGGCGGAGCGGCTGCGCCGGCGGGCGTCCATCGCCGCCCTCAGTCCCTCGTGGCCGGGGATCGCCTCGGCCGCGATCGCGTCCATCACGTGCTCGGAGTAGCCCTCGATGACGGCCATCGCCGCCTGCATGCGACCCATCAGCGCGCGCTGCTCCTTCGTCTGCACCAGCGCCGCCAGCCCGCCGTCGCGGAAGTTCTCGACCAGCTTGTCCAGGTCCGGCATCGACGGCAGCCCGCCGGCCGCCCCGCGGTCGATGCGCACCTCCACGCTCGTGAGGTACTGGCGCACCAGCCCGCCGAGGTGCTCGCGCAGCCAGTCGACGCCCTGGAACTGGTAGACGTGGGTCAGCTCGTGCGCGCAGATCCAGCGGTGGAACGGCTCCGGGTCGACGTTCAGCTCGCGCACCGCCTTGCGCAGGTTGGGCGCGACGAACAGCAGGCGCGGTGGGGCGTCGCCCCCGAGCAGCGAGACCTCGTACTGACCGAGCACCCGCTGGGCGACGTACCCGATCACCAGACCGGCCTCGGCGGCGAGCGTCGCCGTCGCCGCCGCCTTGAGCGCGCCCGCCAGGGGGCCGGCGAACTCGAGCCGCTGCTCCAGCCGGGCCGCCACGGGATCGAGCAGTTGCCCGAGCGAGTCGAGGTTGACGGAGGCCCAGTCGCCGCGCCCGACCAGCTCCGCGGCCGGCACCGCGGTGGCGGGCGACAGGCCGGTGTAGCCGGCCACGTGCTCCTCCATCTCGACGCACAGCGACACCACGTCCGCCTGCGGGGGTCCCTCATCCCCCGAGCCGGCCGCCAGGCGCGCCACCTGCCGAGCGAGCGACCAGTCGACCATCGTCAGTTGGAGGCTACCTCGATCGCATGCTCGGAGCCGGGAATCCGCAGCTCGCGCGCCGCGGGTCCCTCGATCGTCACGCGCACGGGCGCGTCGCTGGCCGGCCGGTCGGTGAACAGCCAGGGCCGACCCACCGGGACAAGGATGAACAGCCCGTGGTCGTCGCCTACCGCGCTGAAGTTCGCGCGGTCGCCGCTGAAGTGGGGCAGGTCGAGCTCAGCCTCGAGGAAGTCCACCGCCGCGCCCACCTCGGCGACCGGCAGGCCGACCTCGCTCACCTCGATCAACAGCTCGGACCCGGGAACGCGCTCGCGGGCGATCAGCTCGACCAGGTTGCCGACCGGGTCGAAGTAGTACGCGGCCCTCGCCCGCCACGCCTCGAACGGCACGTCCTCCTCGATCAGCTCGGCCTGCCCGCGAGCCCAGGCCACGGCGGCGTCGAACTGGCCCACGTTCACGGCGAAGTGCGAGCAGACCGCCGGGCCGGAGTCGAAGCGCACCCGGGTCGAGCCGTACGCCTCCGGGTGAAACGCGGCCGCGGCCGCCGGGTCCGCCGCCGGCAGGACGACCTCGCGGATCCTCACAGGTCGGGCAGCTCCTGGCGCAGCTCGACCACAGGAGCGAACAGGTCGCCGTCGCGCTCGACGCGCTCCAGCACGTCGGCGGCCTCGAACACGAGCAGCTCGGGCTCGTCGAGCTCCTCCCAGGCCAGCGGCGTGGACACCGTCGGCCGCTCGCGCGCGCGCAGCGAGTAGACCCCGACGGTGGTCTTGTGCTCGTCGTTCTGGCTCCAGTCGATCAGCACCTTGCCCTTGCGCAGCTCCTTCTTCTGCTGCGAGACGACCAGCTTCGGGTGCTGCGCCTCCAGGTGGCGGGCGAGCGCCTTCGAGAGCGGCTTGGTGCCGTGGTCGTAGTCCACGTCCTCGTTGTTGAGCGGGACGTAGACCTGGATGCCCTTCGAGCCCGACGTCTTGGCGAAGCTCTCCAGTCCCAGCTGCGTGAGCGCCTCGCGCAGGAGCAAGGCGACCTCGCAGCACTCGGCCAGCCCGGCGCCGTCGCCCGGGTCGAGGTCGAACGCCATCACGGTCGGCCGCAGGTCCTCGTCCACGAGCGACAGCGAGGGGTGCAGCTCGAGGTCGGCCAGGTTGGCGAGCCAGACGAGCGTGGGCAGGTCGTCGCAGACGCAGTACTCGATCCCCTGGAACTGCTCGCGGCGCACCCATTCGGGGGCGTGCGACGGGCAGCGCTTCTCGTAGAAGTACTGGGCGTCGACGCCGTTGGGGTAGCGCTTGAGCGTGAGCGGGCGGTCGCGCAGGTGCGGCAGCACCATCGGTGCGATGCGCGTGTAGTAGTCGATCACCTGCCCCTTGGTGAAGCCCACCTCGGGGTACAGGACCTTGTCGAGGTTCGACAGCGAGAGCCGGTGGCCCTGGACGTCGACCTCGACGCGAACGCCGGGCGCCACTAGATGGCGGATTCCGCGGCCGCGTGTGCGCGGTGGCGCACGTATCCGTGCGTCGTCCGCGCGCGCGGGGTCGTGGGATCAGCCATCTACGTCTTCGCGGCTGCCTTCTTCTTGGCCGGCGCCCGCTTGGCCGGCGCGCGCTTCTTCGGCGCGGCCTTGGGCTTCGGCTTGCTCTGGCCCTTGGCGCCGGCGATGCTCGCTTCCAGCGCCGCCATCAGGTCGGGTACCTGCTCGGGCTCCTTGGTCGGCTCCTCGATCACGATCGTCTCGCCCTGGGCCTTGCGCTCGATCAGGTCGAGCACCCGCTCGCGGTACTCGTCGTGGTACTTCTCGGGCTCGAAGTCCGAGGACAGCGAGTCGATCAGCTGCCGGGCCATGGTGAGCTCGCGGTCGCTGGTCTTGACGGCGGTGTCCGTGGTCATCTCGTCGAGCGAATCGGTCGGCACGACCTCGTCGGCGAACAGCATCGTCTCCATCGCCAGCACGCCGTCGCGCGGACGGATCGCGACGAGGTTCTCCTTGGAGCGGATCACCACTCGCGCGATCGCGACCTTGCCGGCATCCTCCATCGCGTCGACCAGCAGCTGGTAGGCCTTGGCGGCCCCGGTGTCGGGCGCGAGGTAGTAGGGGTGGTCGTAGTAGATCGGGTCGATCTCGTCGAGATCGACGAAGTCCTCGATGTCGATCGTGCGCGTCTTCTCCGGAGACAGCGAATCGAGCTCCTCGGGGGTGAGCGTCACGTAGCGGTCAGGCCCGATCTCGTAGCCCTTGATGATCTGCTCGTAGGGGATCTCCTCGCCATCCGGGCCGACCCGCTTCTGGCGCACGCGACCGCCTGACTCCGCGTCGATCTGGTGGAACCGGACGGTCTTCTTCGAGACCGCGCTGAACAGCTTCACTGGGATGTTGACCAGCCCGAAGCTGATCGCACCACTCCAAATTGCCCGTGCCATAGCACCTCCAAAGTACAGCCCTCAGGCCGAGGGCCCTTCCTCACGAATGCAATCCTGCGGGTCCACGTCGTCTCTTAGACCCTTGAAAGACGGCGCTCTCATCGTTCCGCTGCGAGTCCATTCGCGCAGCTCGACGCGCGCGACCAGGCGCGGCTCGACGAAAACGGTGCCCTTCGGGGGCTGGCGGCCCTCGAACGGCGAGCTGTCGCTGCGCAGTGGTTCCAGCTCCCGCTGGAGCAGCGCCAGCGTCTGCTCGGTGAACCCGGTGCCGACCTTGCCGGCGTAGGACAGCTTGCCGTCGTCGAACACGCCCGCCGCGAGCGCGCCGAGCGTCTTGCTGCGCCCGCCCTCGCCCGCCGTCCACCCGCCGATCACCACGTCCTGCTCGCAGACGTTCTTGATCTTCAGCCAAGCGGAGGTCCGCCCGCCGGGCTGGTAGGTCGAGTCAAGCCGCTTCGCCACGATCCCCTCGATGCCGAGCTTGCGGGTGGCCTCGAGCAGGGCCGAGCCCTCGCCGCTGTGGTACGTCGGCGCGCGCCACGCGGGCCCGTCCAGCTCGAGCGCCTCGAGCAGCTCGCGCCGCTGCTCGTAGGTGAGCGAGACCGTCGAGAAGCCGTCCAGATAGAGCAGGTCGAAGGCCACGTAGGTGACCGGCGTGTCGCGCGCGCGGCGTTTGACCGCGGAATCGGACGCCAGGTGCATGCGCGACTGCAGGCGCTCGAAGCTCGGCCGACCCTCGCTGTCGAACGCCACGATCTCGCCGTCGAGGATCACCCTGCGCGCGCCCAGCTCGCGCGCCAGCGGCCGCACCTCCGGGTAGCGCGGCGTGAAGTCCGTGAAGTTCCGCCCCTGCAGCGAGATGTGGCCGTGGTCGCAGAAGGCGACCGTGCGGATCCCGTCCCACTTGACCTCGAAGCCCCACTTCGGCTCGTCGCGCGGCAGCTGGCCGGAGCGGGCCAGCATCGGCGCGAGGCGGTCGGGCATCGGCTCGTAGCCGGCCTGCGCCGGCGGGTCCATGCGATGGATCAGCCAATCCTTGCCGCGCGTGGCGAAGAGCGCGTAGCGACCCTGCATCCGCTCGCCGTGGAACGTGGCGATCACCTCGTTGTCGCGGAACTTCTCGGCCTCGTAGGTACCGGTGTCCCACACCGCCATCGTCCCCGCGCCGTACGCGCCCTTCGGGATCTCACCCTCGAAGTCGATGTACTCGATCGGGTGGTCCTCGGTGTGCACGGCCAGCCGGTTCTCGTCGGGATGAGCCGGAATGCCGCGCGGCAGCGCCCACGACACGAGCACACCGCCGTGCTCCAGGCGCAGGTCCCAGTGCAGGTTGCGGGCGTCGTGCTGCTGCACGACGAAGCGCCCCTCCCCGCCACCGCCGTCGCCGCCACCGCGCGGCTCGCCGGTCTTGTCGAAGTCACGCTTGTCGCGGTAGCTCTCGAGTCGCTTGGCCATCGCCAAGTGGAGTTTGGCCGACTCGCTCGCGCAGCTCCTCGATCGACTCGAACACGACCGCCGCGCCCGCCTCGCGCAGCTCAGCCTCCGAGAAGCCGCCGGTGAGCACCGCAACCGTCACGATCCCCGCCCGACGGGCCGCCTCGCAGTCCCATGTCGAGTCGCCCACCATCACCGCCTCGCCGCCGCCGGCCTTGTCGATCGCGGCGTGCACCAGGTCGGGTTCGGGCTTGGTCGCCTCGACGTCGCTCGAGTCGGTCCAGGCATCGACGAGGTCGCGAGCGTCGAGCAGCTCGAGGTAGTGGTCGACCTCGTCGGACTTGGCCGAGCTGGCCAGAACCACGGCGTGGCCGCGCCCCTTCAGGTCGGCGATCAGGTCACGTGCGCCGGCGAACGGCTGGACCTCGCCGATCAGCTCCGCGTAGCGGTCCTGCTCGCACGCGCGGATCTGCTCGCCCTTGCGCTCCTCCACGTCGTCCCCGCAGAGCGCGGCGACCAGCTGGTCCCCGCCCATGCCGATCGCGCGGTGGACGCGCCACAGCGGGAGCAGCTCGCCATGCTCGCGGAAGGCCCGGAACCAGGCCAGGGCGTGCTGGTAGTTGGTGTCGACCAGCGTGCCGTCGATGTCCAAGATCGCCGCGGGTGGCATTCCGTCCCCTTTTCCCTCGTACATCCGTCCATAACCGGGCCGGGGTGACAAGCGCCCACCGCTTTGGGGGCCGACAACCATCTTGAAGTGGCCCTCCAGACTTGGCAGCCACGCGTCGTACTCGCCGTGCTCGCCGTCGTGGTCGGGCTGCTGATCGCTGCCTCTCCCGCCTCAGCCGAGCAGGCCTGCCCCGCGTCCAACGCCACCCCCGCAAGCGCGAGCAAGCGCGAGATCCTGCGGGCCACGCTGTGCGCCCTGAATCGCGAGCGGGTGCACAACGGCCTGCGCAGGCTGAAGCTGAACAAGAAGCTGTCGCGCGCCTCCCGCCGCCACGCACACGACATGGCCCGGCGCAACTACTTCTCCCACGAAACGCTCGGCGGCGGAACGTTCGTCGATCGCATCCGCGCCGCGGGCTATCTGGAGGGCGCGCGCAGCTGGGTCGTGGGCGAGAACCTCGCCTGGGGCAGCCACGGCCATTCGAAGCCCAGCGCGATCATGCGGATGTGGATGAACAGCCCGGGCCACCGGGCGAACATCCTGAACCCGTCGTTCAAGGAAATCGGGATCGGCCTGGCGTACGACGCACCGGTTGAGAACGGCGGCAAGCCCGTCTGCACGTACGCGACCGACTTCGGCGCGCGCGGGTAGAATCAGGCGCCTCGTGCGCGCCCGGCTCGGAGCCCTTCTAGGTGTCCTGGTCGCCGCCCTCGCGGCGGGACCCGCCTCAGCCCACGACGACCTCTGGTCGGTCTACGACGGCCCGCTGCGCTCGGCCAAGTACATCGACCTGTCCCACGTGCTGACGCCCCAGATACCGGTCTGGAAGGGCTTCGGCCCCTCCTTCTTCTCACCGGCCACCGATCCCGCGAGCGGCGAGCCCTACACCTACGCCAAGGACGGCTTCGAGGCGACCGCCTACCGGCTCTCCACGGACCAGTTCGGCACCCAGCTCGACCCGCCCGCCCACTGGGCGCCCGAGCAGGCCGCGATCGACGAGCTGCCGCCGACGTTCGCGGTTCGCAAGCTCGTGGTCATCTCGATCGTGCGCCAGGTGAAGAAGAACTTCAACTACGCCCTGCAGGTCTCCGACATCCGCCGCTGGGAGCACCGGCACGGCCGTATCCCGGAGGGAAGCGTGGTGTTCGTGCGCTCCGACTGGTCGAAGCGCTGGCCGGACCGGGCGCTGTCGACGCTCACCGAGTTCCCGGGCGTGTCGCTCGACGCGCTGATGTTCCTCCACCTCAAGCGCCACATCCTGTTCCACGGCCACGAGCCACTCGACACGGACTCCACGCCCACCCTCGAGGGCGAGGCCTGGCTGATGCACAACGGCTTCGCCCAGGCCGAGGGCGTGGCCGACCTGTCCGGCGTACCGGCCACCGGCTGCCTCGTGAACATGGGCTTCCCGCGCTTCGGCGGGGGCGTGGGCGGCTTCGTCCGCTTCGTGGCGATCTGCCCGCCCGACACCAAGCGCGGGGTGAACATCGGCGAGCTGCCCGAGGCGCCGCTGCAGACGTACGACACGCCGCTGCACTGGGATCCGGCGCTCGGGATGCGCGTCCGCTAGCGCGTCCCTATACGGCCACCGCTTCGAGCTCCTCGACGAGCTCGTCCGCCTTCTGGACCGCGTCCGATTCGCGGTCCTTGGCGAGCAGGTCGAGCACGCCCTCCTCGATCGTCCCCTGCACCTCCGGCCAGGCGGCCGTGTCGTCGGCGAGGTCGGGCAGGACGCCCGCGATCGTGAGGCCGCCGTCGAAGCGGTCGAACACGCGGGGGTCGATGTAGGAGGCGCGAGCGACCGTCGGCGTGTTGCCGAGGTAGCGGGCCACCTCCTTGACCGCGCGCGACTTGGCGCGCTTGCGCGAGCTCTTGGAGCCGCGCGCCGGCCCGGACACCGCCAGCGCTACAGCGGCCAGCACGGTGCCGCTCCAGGTGCGGAAGTCCTTGGCGCTGAACTCCTCGCCGGCGGCCGCCTTGACGTACTCGTTGATGTCCGCCGACTTCACGTCCACCCAGCGCCGGCCGACCTTGTAGGCGAGCAGCTCCTCGCCGCCGCCGCGGCGCTGCTTGAGCGCGCGCACGAGCTCGGCGACCTCGGGATCGCCGATCGCCTGGAGCCGGCGCTTGCCGCCCTTGGCCTCGTAGTCGAACTCGACCAGATCGCCGGTGACCGTCACGTGGCGCTTGCCCATCGTGGCGATCCCGTAGGTGTCGTTCTCCTCGGCGTAGTCCTCCGAGCCGATCCGGAAGAAGCCGCGGTCGAGCAGCCGCACGGCGCAGGCGAGCACCCGCTCGCGCGGCATGCCCTCCGCGCGCAGGTCCCGCGCGACGCGCTCGCGCAGCTGTGGTAGGCAGCGCGCGAAGCGGATCATCGACTCGAACTTCTCCGCGTCCCTGCGCTCGCGCCAGCGGTCGTGGTAGCGGTACTGCTTGCGGCCGGCCGCGTCGATCCCGGTCGCCTGGATGTGGCCCATCGGATAGGGGCAAATCCAGACGCCCTCCCAAGCCGGCGGGATGGCAAGCTCGCGGATGCGCCCGAGCACGGACGGCTCGGTGATCCGCTGCCCGTCGGCGTCCAGGTACTCGAAGCCCTTGCCGCGGCGGCGGCGAACGATGCCGCTCTCCGAGCAGTCGACTCTGCGCAGTCGGGCCATGGCGGCTCCTGTGCCCGCTCGGCGTGGCCGGCAATCCTCGGCTCGGGCCCCGGGCCCTGGAACAGCAGCAACCAAGGCGACCGAGGGGACTCGTTCTCGACGACCGCCCGGCCCGGACCCACCCTCGTTGCCGCCGTCAGCGCGGCCGGGGGTCAGAAAAACTGCGTTCGAGCCGCTCGACCAGGTCGTCCGAGCGCGCGGCGAACACGCGCGAGCGCATCTGCAGGTCGAGCGCGTCCCCGCCCGGCAGCGCCACCGCCCCGCCCGCCTCGGTCACGATCAGCTGCGCCGCCGCCACGTCCACAGAGCGCACCTCGCGCAGCGTGACCATCGCGTCCAGACGCCCGCCCGCCACGAGACACATCGACGCCGCCACCGATCCCAGCGCGCGCAGCCGCCTGGCTCCGAGCGAGCTCAGCGCGGCCGAGGCGGCCGCCACCCGCTCGGGTCGCGCGGTCTCCAGCCCGAGCAGCTCCAGCGGACCGGGCTCGAGCGCCGCCAGCCGGTCGCCGTCGCAGAACGCCCCCTCCCCGCGCACCGCCCACCAGTCGCGGGCGGGCACGAGCTCGGCCACGAAGCCGACCTCCACGTCCCGCAAGCGATCCCCCGATGCCACCGCGATCGAGACGCACGCGAACGGCAGCCGCCGCTTGGCGTTGACCGAGCCGTCGACCGGGTCGACCACGACCCACGCCGCAGGCGAGGCGCCGCCGATCGCCACCTGGCCGCGCTCCTCCGACACGACCACCAGCGGGACCCCGAGCGCCTCGAGCTCGGTGAAGACCGCGTCCTCCGCCGCCTTGTCGACCGCGAGCGTCGTGTCGCCGCCCTCGCCCTCCCCGTGCTGCACCGATCGCTCGGCGGTGCTGGTGAGCCCGGCCACCGCCTGGCGCGCCGCGTGCGCCGCGTGGCGGCAGAATCCGAGCCAGTCGGCATCCGGGAGCGGCATCGGGCGCCATACTGTCACTGCATGTGCATGCAGTGCATGGCTGGCGCGATGACGGCCGTCGGAGCGGCCTCGGGCACCCGCGCCTACCTGGGCACGCGCAGCTTCGCCTGGCTCACCCCGCGCCGGCTGCGCAGGGTCACGATCGCGCTGGTGCTTGCGGCTTTGCTCGCTTCGGCGACGCTGTTGAGCGGTACCGGCAGCTGAAAGCTGCGGCGTATCCTAGGTCGGCATGCCCGACCTGCTCGACGGCCTGAACGCGAATCAGCGCGCGGTCGTCACCCACCCCGGCGGTCCGCTGCTGGTCGTGGCCGGCGCGGGGACCGGGAAGACCCGCGTTCTCACCCGCCGCTTCGCGTGGCTGGTCGAGCAGGGCACGCCCGCCGACTGCATCCTCGCGCTGACCTTCTCGACGCCGGCGGCCGCCGAGATGCGCGAGCGGCTGGAGACGCTGCTCGACGCCCCCTACGAGGAGCTCAACGTCTCGACCTTCCACTCGTTCTGCCTGAAGCTGCTGCGCGACGAGGCGCTAGAGGCATGCGTGGACCCGTTCCTGTCCCCTGTCACACCCGCCGATCGGCTGGCCCTGCTGCTCGACCGCATCGGCGATCTGTCGCTGCGCCACCACGAGATCCGCGGCAATCCGGCGCCGCTGCTGGCCAGCTTCGTGTCCCGCATCGACCGACTCAAGGACGAGCTGATCTCGGCCGACGAGCTGCGCGCCTGGGCCGAGCAGCTCCCGGCGAGCACCGATGCCGAGCGCGCCCACACCTGCCGCGAGCGTGAGTTCGCCGGTCTCTATGCCGATCACGACCGGCTGCTCTCGGAACGCGGAGCGCTCGACTTCGGCGACCTGATCGTGCGCGCCTTCAAGTTGCTGCACGAGCACCCGCACGTGCGTGAGCGCACCGCACGGCGTTTCCAGCACGTGCTCGTCGACGAGTACCAGGACACGAACTTCGCGCAGGGGATGCTGCTGCGCCTGCTCGTCGAGGATCACGCCAACGTCACCGTGGTCGGCGACGACGACCAGGCCATCTACCGCTTCCGCGGGGCCTCGCAGAAGAACCTGCTCGAGTTCGAGCGCGAGCTCCCCGACGTGACCACGGTCAAGCTCGAGCGCAATCTCCGGTCGGGGCGGCGCATCCTCGACGCCGCCAGCGCGGTGGTCGCCCCGATCGAGGCGCGCGTCGAGAAGAAGCTCACCGGCGCCAGCGGCGGGCGCGTGCGCTTCTGGGGCTGCAGCTCCGAGCGCGCGCAGGCGCAGGCGGTCGCGGCCGAGGCCGAACGACTGATCGCCGGCGGGGTGGCGCCCGAGGAGATCGCCGTCCTGGTTCGCTCGGTCAAGTCCGAGGGCGCGGTGGTGGCCGCCGCGCTCGAGGAGCGCGCGATCCCCTTCCGCACGCTCGGCGCCGCCGCCTACTTCCAGCGCGCCGAGGTGCGCGACGTGCTCGCGTGGCTGCGCGCGCTCGCCGACCCGGGCGACTCGGGTGCCGTCGTGCGTGCGCTCAGCCGCCCGCCGATCGAGCTGCGCTCGGTCGACGTGGCGCGGCTCACGCAGCTGGCGCGCCGCCGCAAGCTCGACATGCCGAGCGCCGTCGCGGCCGCGCTCGAGGGTCCGCAGCTGTCCGAGGAGGGGCGCGACCGGGCGCGCGCGTTCCTGCGCCTCTACCGGTCCGCCTCGACCGCGTTCGAGGACCGCCGCCCGGACGCGTTCGTGATGCGCCTGATCGAGCGCATCGGCCTGCGCCGCCAACAGGTGTTCGCCACCCACGCCGACACCGTCGAGCGCCTGCGCAACATCGCCAAGCTGCCCGAGCTGGCCACGGCCTACATGCGCCGCGAGCCACAGGCCACGGCGCGCGAGTTCGCGCGCTACCTGGCCGCGGTGGCCGAGTCGGGGTTGCGCGAGGACGAAGCCGTGGAGCAGCCGTCGGCGTCCGCGGTCCCGGTGATGACGATGCACGCCGCCAAGGGGCTCGAGTTCGACCATGTCTTCGTGCTCGGGCTGTCGGCGGGCGCCATGCCGGGGCCCTTCCGAGCGCCGAACGGGAACGTGCCGGACGAGCTGCTCAAGGAGCGCCTGGAGCTCGGCTCGCCGCGCGCCGAGCACGAGGCGGAGATGCGGCGGCTGCTGCACGTGGCGATGACCCGGGCGCGCAAGGGCCTGGTGTTGGCCTGGGCGCAGGCCGGGGCGCCCGGCACCACGCCTCGCCCGTCGCCGTTCTACGAGGAGGCGCGCGCCGCGCTGGGGCTGGAGGAGGAGGCGTTCGAGGAGGAGCTGTTCGGCCCGGCCGAGGGCCTTCACTCCACGTTCCGGATCATGCGCGACGAGCTGCTCGACACCGTGGCGCGGGTGGGCGGGCGGCTCGGGGAGATGCGGCTCGACACCTATCTCGACGTCGACCAGGCGATGGCCCGCTACCTGGAGCTGATCAAGGTCGCGGCGCTGATCGAGCGCGCTCGCGAGGGCCAGTCGCTCGAGACCGCGCTGCCCGAGGTGAACGAGATCCTCGCCCAGTGCGCCACGCCCGAGCAGCGCGAGATCTTCGACGCGTCCGGGCTCGACTCCTGGCTGCGCGACACCGGTCGCGACCCAGCCGAGCTGCCGGGCTCGACGAACGGGTCGGACGCCTCGCTCGACCCGTTCATCCCTCGCCGTGGCCGGGGGCTGATGCTGTCGGCCTCGGACATCGACACCTACCGGCTCTGCCCGCTCAAGTACAAGTTCGCGCGCGTCTTCCGGATCCCGCAGGAGCCGACGATCAACCAGCGCTTCGGGATCGTCATGCACCAGGTGCTGGAGCGCTTCCACACCGAGGGCGGCGGGTCGCTTGAGCGCCTGCGCGAGCTGTTCGAGATCTCCTGGCGGCGCTCCGGCTTCGGCGAGTCCGACGACGAGCTGCAGTTCCGCGAGCGCGCGGTCGAGGCGCTCGAGCGCTACTGGCGCCAGAACGACGCCTCCGAAGCCGAGCCGGTGTGGTTCGAGCGCTCGTTCGCGTTCAAGATCGGCCCGCACCTGCTACGCGGGCGAGTCGACCGCGTGGACCGCCACCCGGACGGCTCGTTCGAGCTGATCGACTACAAGACCGGCAAGGCCAAGACCGCGGACGAGCTGCGCGAGGACGTCCAGCTGTCCGTGTACCAGATGGGTGCGCGCGAGTCCTGGCGGCTCGAGACGTCAGCCCAGAGCTACTTCTACGTGTTGAGCGGCGAGAAGGTGCCGGTGGAGCACTCCGCGGAGGAGCTCGAGCGCGTGCGCACGACGGTCTCCGAGATCGCCTCGGGGATCCTCAAGCAGCGCTTCGAGCCAACGCCCTCGCCGGAGATCTGCAGCTTCTGCGACTACCGGATCATTTGTCCAGCCGCGGAGAAGTAGGCGTTTGCGGCTCTCCTGGCGGGGCACGCAGGGAGCATGGCGATTGGAACCTCACTATTCCTGATCGCGGTTGGGGCGATCCTCAGATACGCGGTCGACGCGACGGTGGCCGGTCTGGACATCCAGACGGCCGGCCTGATCCTGATGGTGATCGGCGTGGTGGGCCTGGTGATCGGGCTGTTCCTGCTCACGCAGGCGCGCGAGCGGCCGGCCGTGGTCGACGACCCGCCGCGGTACCGATGACAACCGGGGACTCGCGCCCCCGGGCCCGCGCTGGAGACTGGCAGGGCGGCTAAGCCTCGGGACCGCGCTGGCGCAGGAAGCGCTGGAAATCGCGGGCGATCGTGTCCGCGGACGGTAGGTCCTGCTCGTCCGGGGTGTCCGCGACGACCTCGTCCACGGCCGACTCGAGGCGCTCGACGAACGCCTTCACCTCGGGGTCGCTGGCCACCGCCGCGCTGACCTGCCGCTCGTAGTCCTCCGCCGCGCCCTCCAGCTCGCCGGCGTCCACGACCACTCCGGCGATCCCCTCGAAGGCGCGCACCAGCGCCAGCGCCACCTTCGGGTTGGGCGCGGCCGCCACGTAGTGCGGCACCGACGCCCACAGGCTCGCCGACGGGATGCCGGCGTTGGCGCACGTGCTGTGCAGCACGCCGACGATGCCGGTCGGCCCCTCGTAGCTCGTGTGCTGGAACCCGAGCCGGTCGACCAGCGAGCGCTCGGAGGCGATCCCGGTGATCGCGACCGGGCGCGTGTGCGGGACGTCCGCGAGCAGCGCGCCGAGCGTGATCACCATGCGCACGTCCAGCTCGCGCGCCGTGGCGATCAGGTTCTCCGTGTAGCGGCGCCAGCGCAGCGACGGCTCGGTGGCCTGGAGCATCACCAGGTCGCCCTCGGCGCCCGGGACGGCCGCTGCCGAGATCGTCGCGACCGGCCAGTCGATCTCGCGTGTGACGCCCTCGGTCAGGTGCACCGTCGGGCGCACCGCCGTGAAGTCGAAGAACTCCTCCGGATCGATCGAGGCGACCTCCTCGGCATCGAAGCTCCCGCGGATGAACGAAACCGCCGCAGAGGCCGCTTCACCCGCGTCGTTCCAACCGTTGAAGGCGCACACCATGACCGGCTTGCGCAGGGTGGGTCGTCCGTTCCAGATCACGTCCTGCATGTGACCTCACGGTACCCGACCGCGTCCGGGGCACCCATCACGATGAGCACGTGGCCGCCGTCGACCAAGCGATCCCGATCGCCCAGGTGCGCGCTGGGACGGAGATCGAGGGTGTCTTCGCCTGTACGCGCAAGGACCGCCTGACCGCCCGCAGCGGGAGCCCCTACCTCGCCGTCGAGCTGCGTGACAGCTCCGGCGCGATCCAGGCGCGCGCGTTCCGGGACGCCGACTTCCTCGCCGGCCAGTTCGATCGCGGCGACCTCGTCGCGATCAGCGGGCGAGTGGAGCGCTTCCGGGACGAGCTCCAAGTCGAGCTGCAGTCGATCCGGCGCGCCGAGGCGGCCGACCCGGCCGCGTTCCTGCCGACCGCCTACCGCGACCTCGACGAGCTGGACGGCTTCCTCGAGCACCTCGCCCGGGAGGTCTACGACCCCGACCTGCGGGCCCTGGTCGACGCGTTCTTGGACGACGGCGCGTTCCGGGCCGAGCTGCGCCGCGCCCCCTGCACGCGCTCGGGCCACCACGCGTACCTCGGCGGGCTGCTGGAGCACACGGTGGCGGTCGGCACGCTGTGCCTCGAGACCTGCGTCCTGCACCCCCGGCTCAACTCGGACGTGCTGATCTGCGCGGCCCTGCTGCACGACGTCGGCAAGCTGCGCGAGTTCGAGCTGGGCGCCGAGATCGCCCTCAGCGAGGCCGGGACGCTGGTCGGCCACGTCGCGCTCGGCCAGCAGATGATCGTGGAGCGGGCGGCGCGCCTGGACGGGTTCCCGCCCGAGAAGCTCCACGCCGTGCTCCATTGCGTGCTCGCCCATCACGGCGCCGATGCCCTCCCTGGGCGGCGCTTCCGCACGCCCGAGGCGCTGGCTCTGCAGCGCCTCAACGCGCTCGACGCGTCCGTCAAAGGCGCGCTCGAACACGGTCTTGACTGACCTTTAGGGCGCTCAACACATGTCCGACGCGGGTGCCTGACCGGTCGTGAGACGACCCGGGTAGGCCGACCGAGAAGAGGACGTATGTACGAGGACCCTGTCACCACGGGCGCCTCCGCCGCGGAGGTCGTCGAAGAGCTGCTGCGCCAGCTCGTGGACGCCCGCTTCGTGCTCACCGACCGAGACGGCTCCGTCACGCGCTGGAGCCGCCCCGCCGAGGAGCTGTTCGGCTGGCCCGCGCCGCGCATGCTGGGGCGGCCGCTGGTGGAGACGCTGCGGCTCGACACCGAGCTACCTGACAGCGGTGGCCAGGTCGAAGCGACCGCGCTGCGCAAGGACGGCCACGAGCTCGAGGTGGCGCTCACGCTGGTGCCGGTGAGCATGAGCCAGAGCCTCGAGTTCAACGGCTTCCTCGAGGCACTCGAGATCGCCGCGCCGCGCGGCAACGCGCTCGCCCAGCTGCAGCAGAGCCACCAGACGGTCGTCGAATGGATCCACGCCGCCGTGTCGGGACAGGCGCACCTGGAAGAGGACGTGCTGAGCGCCGGCACGATCGTCGCGTTCCGGGCGATCGGCGCCCTGCCGCCGCCGCTGCCCAGCCCGGAGGGCGCGCTTCCCGAGAGCCCGCCCGCGATCGACGGAGAGGGCGCCGAGACCGTCGACGCCGGGGTGGGGCGCTCGGGGGACATCGATCGGGCTCTCGAGCAGACCGCCGCCGAGCTGGCCGAGGCTCGTGCCGAGGCCGAGGGCGCGCGGGCCGAAGCGGCGGCGGCGAGCACGCGCTTGATCGAGCTGGAGCAGGCGGGCGCCGGGCTGCACACCGGCCTGGCCGACGCGCACCGCGCGCTCGACGAGATGCAGGCCCAGCTCGAGGCGCTGCGCGACGGCCTGGAGCAGAGCCGCGCGCTCGACGAGAACCAAGCGCGCGAGGAGGGCGAGCGGCTGCGCCGGGAGGCCGAGCAGGGTCAGGCGGAGCGCGAGCGGCTGCGCCGCGAGCTCGAGGCGGTGCGCACGGCCGTCGACGCCATGCGGCGCGACCTGGCCGGGTCGCCCGAGGCTCAGGAGCGCCTGCAGGCCCAGGTCGAGCAGACGCGCACCAAGGTCACCGCGCTGGAGACCGCGCTGTCCGAGGAGCGCGGGCTGGCGGACTGGGTGGACCAGGTTCAGTCGCGCATGAGCTCGCTCGAGCTGGCGCTGGCCGAGACCGGCGCGGCTCAGTCGGCAGACCCCGCGACCGACGTGAGCGCCGAGCTGGCCGACGCGCGGGTGCGGCTCGAGCGGATCGAGAGCGAGCGCGCCGAGGAGCGCGAGCGCGTGCAGCGCGAGCTGGAGACGGCGCGAGAGCGGCTGCAGGGTGAGTTTCAGGAGGCGCGCGAGCAGCTCGAGCGAGAGCT
>Ga0268253_10000059_pt1 | contig 32276 bp, 26 predicted proteins | sample AgamicMgMarz_FD_200250 | JGI IMG/M metagenome (GOLD analysis project Ga0268253, IMG submission 200250) | Agave microbial communities from Guanajuato, Mexico - Mg.Ma.rz (v2) (version 3) | ecosystem: Host-associated > Plants > Phyllosphere > Phylloplane/Leaf | place: Guanajuato, Mexico... | reverse complement strand
GTCGACCAGCACCGATGCGGCCCGCGAGAAGTGGCGCTCCTCCTCGAGCTCGCGGCGGATCTCGAACAGCGCGTTCTCGGAGTTGTCGACCAGCACGAGGAACTTCGGCCCCACCCGCGCGATCTGGCGGCACAGCTCGGACCCGATCGACCCGCCGGCACCGGTCACGAGCACGACGCTCCCTGAGAGGTAGGCACCCACGCGGTCGATCTCGACCCGCACCGGCTCGCGGCCGAGCACGTCCTCCACCTGGACCTCGCGCACCTGGCGCATCAGGTTCACGCCGCCGGACAGCAGCTCGAAGGTCGTGGGGAGCATCCGCACCGGGATCGAGCGGTCGCGGCAGGCGGTGACCACGCGCTGGCGCAGGATACCCGGCGCCGACGGGATCGCGATGATCACCTCGTCCGGCTTGACCGCGTCCAGCACGCGCGGCAGGTCGTCGGTCGCGCCGAGCACCTTGTGCCCGGCCACGCGCATCCCCTGCTTGCGCGGGTCGTCGTCCACGAACCCCACCGGCGCCGCGCGCAGGCCGGGATTGCGGCGCAGCTCGGCGGCCACCTGCTGGCCGCCGTTGCCGGCGCCGACGATCAGCACCTCGTGCCCGGCCCGCTCGAGCATCGCCCCGCGCGCCGGGCGCTCGAACGCCCACCGGACCGCGAAGCGGGCCCCGCAGACGAACACCAGGGCCAGCAGGAAGTCCATCGCGATGACCGTGCGCGGCGGGTCGTGGCGGCCGATCGAGAACAGGAACAGCACGACGATCAGCCCGGCGGTCGAGACGACCGTGGCCTTCAGGATCGCCTCGAAGTCCTTCTGGTCGACGAAGCGCCACAGCTTCGAGTAGATGCCGAACGCCGCGTAGATCGCGACCTGCATCGGCACCGTGATCCAGATCGTGGCGGTGAGCAGCTCCTCGTAGCGTTGCGGGATCCCGTCGTCGAAGCGCAGCATGTACGCCAGCCAGTAGGCCAGCGCCAGGAGGGCCGCATCCACGCCGACCTGGCCGACGCGACGGACGTTCACTGACGAAGGCAGGGATCTCATGGTTGGCGGGCGGCCAGCAGCATTGTGACGAGTTCGCGCGGGTCGCGCCGGACGCGCAAGCCTTCGCTCGCGGGCTTGCGCGCGATCTGAATCTGCCCGGGATCGTCGAGCCTACGCAGCCGCCCCTCGCGGAGCAGAGCCTCGTCGACGGCCCCGAGCTTGCCCTCAAAGGTAGTGAACACGGGAGTACCCAGAGCGACCGCCTCGCGATTCATCGTGCCGCCCGCCGAGATCACGAGATCGGCGTAGGTGACCAGACTCTGGGCGTCGATCGCGTGCTCCGGCACGATGAAGTCGCCGAGCTCGGCGCGCTGGGCGGGCGTTCGCGGCAGCACGACCGTCTGAGTTCCCCGCAACCGGTCCAGCACCTTCCCGAACAGGGGGTTCTCGAAGCGGTGATAGAGCGACACCTCGGGGGGCGTGCGCACGACCACGATCGGTTGCTCGCGGGCGAGGCCGAGCTCACCCAGAACCGCCGGGTCGGGCTCGAAGTCCGCCAGGTAGTACTCCTCCTTGAGCCCGGGATAGGCGTGGATCTTGCCGCGCGCCCCGTAGCGCTCCAGGCGCTCGGGCGGGATCGCGTCCGGCACCACCACGGAGCGCACCAGCCGGCAGTTCACGTGGTGCTGCGCGGCGGCCCACTCGTAGTCGAAGGCGGTGGCGCTGGGGACGCGGAGCAGCTTGGCCGCCACGCTCACGTCGTTGGAGCCGTGGCCGATCGCCACGTCGAAGCGCCGCCCGCGCGCCCAGCGCGCCAGCGCGAGGCTGCGCGATGCGAGGCCGAGCGCCTTGCTCGCCACGCGCCCGCCGCGGTGGCGCCCGACCGCGGTGTGCGCGATGCCGAAGCGACGGCACAGCTCGAGGGTCTGCGCGAAGTCGCGGGCGGTCACCTCCACCTCGTGCCCGTCCGCCCGCATGGCGTCGATCAGCGGCCGCATCACGAGCACGTGCGGACTGTTGGTCAGGTCGACCCAGACGCGCACGCCGCCACCACCTCGCTGATCTGCTCCTCGCTCAGGTCGATGCCCATCGGCAGCGCGTGGTTGGTGCGAGCGGCCTCCTCGGTCGCGGGCAGCTCGACGGCGCTGCCGATCGCCGGCTGGCGATGTACCGGCACGCGGTAGTAGCCGCGCCCGATTGGCAGCCGCTTCGCGCGCACCACGTAGAGGTGGTAGACGTGGCGGGCGCCGTCGATCGACGCCGGCAGCCGAGCGTGCTCGGCCAGGCCGAGGCGATCGTAGGCCTCCGCCGCCGTTCGGCGACGCTCGTTCCAGCTGTCGAGCTCGGGCAGCAGCACGCGCAGGACCGCCGCCTGCAGCTCGTCGAGGCGCGAGTTGTAGCCCACCTCGGTGAAGGTCAGCTTGTCGGCGGAGCCGTGGAAGCGCAGCAACCGAGCCAGCTCGGCCACGCGCTCGTCGCCGGTCACGATCGCGCCGCCGTCGCCCAGGCAGGGCAGGTTCTTGGCCGGGAAGAACGAGAAGGTGGCCGCGTCCGCCAGGGCCCCCGCCTTGACGCCGTCGAGCGACGCGCCGGCGGCCTGGGCGGCGTCCTCCACCACCGGCACGCCCAGCTCGCGCAGTCCGGGGACCGGGGCGACGTTCCCGAACAGGTGCACCGGGACGATTGCCTTCGTCCGCGGGGTGAGCACGGCCTTGACCGTGTCGGCCGTGACGCAGAACGTGTCGGGGTCGATGTCGCAGAACACCGGCGTCGCGCCGGCGACGATGGCCGCCTCGGCGGTGGCGTAGAACGTGAACGAAGGCATCACCACCTCGTCGCCCGGCCCGACCCCGACCGCGCGCAGCGCGATCGTCAGCGCGTCGGTGCCGTTGGCCACGGCGATGCAGTGCTCCACGCCGAGGTAGGCCGCGAACTCCGACTCGAACGCGGCCACCTCGGGGCCGAGGATGTAGCGACCGGAGCGCGCGACCCGGTCGATCGCCTCGGTGAGGCGATCGTAGTACGGCGCCAGCGAGCTGGCGAAAAGCGGCACGTCGGTCATGGGCGGCTAGCTACCCTAATCGCTCTCATGACGGTCCTCATGGCGTCGATCACCGATCCGCTCGTCAACGCTGCCGTGGATGTCGTGGATGCGATGGGGCTCCCAGGGGTGTTCCTGCTGATGGTCCTGGAGAGCGCCTGCATCCCCGTGCCCAGCGAGGCGACGATGCTGTTCGCCGGCTTCAACGTGGCGAACGGCGAGTACAGCCTGTTCGCCGCCGTGGCGGCCGGGTCGGTGGCCAACCTGGTCGGGTCGTGGATCGCATACTGGGTCGGCTATGTCGGGCGCGTGGACATCCTCGAGAAGCACGGCAGGAAGCTGCACATCAAGAAGAGCCACCTCGAGTGGGCCGATCGCTGGTTCGAGCGCCACGGCGACGCCACCGTCTTCTTCACCCGCATGCTGCCGATCATCCGCACGTTCATCTCGCTGCCGGCCGGGGTGGCGCGCATGCCGTTCTGGCGTTTCAGCGTCCTGACGCTGGCCGGGTGCATCCCCTGGGTGTTGATGCTGACCTTCATCGGGAAGCAGGCGGGGGACAACTGGGAGGACTGGAAGGACAACCTCCATTACGTCGACTACGCCGTCGCGGCCGCGATCGTGCTGGGGGTTGCCTACCTGCTGGTCCGCGCTCGCCGGCGCAGGAAGGCCGGGGGCGGCGACCCCGCGCCCGAGTCGGTCTGACCGCGCTGTCGCTGCGCCGGGCGCTGCTGCTGGGCCTGCTCCAAGGCCCGGCCGAGCTGCTGCCCGTGTCGAGCTCGGGCCACATCGCGCTCGTGCCACGGTTGCTCGGCTGGGACTACGCCGACCTGCCGGCCGACGCGCGCAAGACGTTCGAGGTGGCCCTGCACGCGGGGTCTGCCCCGGCGCTGGCGCTGGCGCTCCGGGGAGGGGTGCTTCGCGATCCGGGCCTCCAGGCGCTGACGTTTCTTCCGCCGGCGCTGATCGGCCTCGCCTTCGAGCGCCCGATCGAGCGGCGCCTCGGTGGCGTGCGCTCGGTGGCGGTCGCGCAGGTGCTCGGGGGCGCCGCGCTGATCGCCGCCGACCTGCGCCCGGAGCGGCGCTCGCGGCCGACCGCGCTCGACGCACTCGCCGTCGGCCTCGGACAGGCGGCCGCGCTGGTGCCGGGCGTGTCTCGCTCGGGCGCCGCCCTGACCGCCGCTCGCCTGCGCGGCCTGTCGCGGCCGGCGGCCGCGTCGCTGTCGCTGCGGGCGGCCCTGCCGGTGACGGTCGGCGCCGGGGTGCTCAAGGGCGTCCGGGCGGCTCGCGACGGCGTGCCGCCGGAGCTGCGCGGCGCTGCCGCGGCCGGCGCCGCCGCGGCCTGCATATCCGCGCTCGCGGCGCTACCGCTGGCCAGCGGCACGCGCTGGCGTGAGATCGGGCTCTACCGGGTCGCGCTCGGAACGGTTGCGCTGGCGCGGTCGCCCGACCGGACCTACGCTGGAGATAGCAGCGGATAACCGATGTCCCCCTGCACAACCCTCCAATGTCTTCCTCCGCCCTACTCGACTCCGTCGGGACGCCCGACCCACCCGGGGATCGGACGCTTGCCCGGCTCACGGAGCACGTCCGCGCGCTGCTGCCGGCAACAGCGGTACTGATCGCCACGGTTGACGACCGGCGCCGCACGGTCGAGCGCTGCTCGGGGTGGTTCGCGGATCCCAAGCTGAGCGCCGCGGTCGGACCGGGTAACCGGCACGCTCTCGACGCGCGCGGCCGCTCGGTGCTCGACGCGATCCTCGCGCGCGACAAGCCGCTGTTCCTGTCGCGGCTCGGGATCTGGGAGATGGCGCCCGACCTGCTGAAGTCGCTGGTCGAGTCGCACGGGCCGGAGCGCGCACGCGCGATCTGGCGGGCGTGCCGCGACGCGGCCGTGGTCGCGAGCCCCCTGCGCACCGAGGCCGGGCGCGGGCTGGGGCTGCTGGTGGTCGCCTCCGCCGAGACCGGCCAGCCGCTGCGCGCCGCCGACGTACGCACCGTCGAGGTGGTCGCCGACCTGGCTTCGCTGGCGCTCGAGCGGGCCGATCTGCTTGGCGTCCAGACGCGGCGCGCACGCGACGAGCAGCTGCTCAAGCGCGCCGGCGACGCGATGTCGAGCTCGCTCGAGCTGAACGACGTCTACCGCAGCGTGGTCGAGCACGCCGCGGCCACCAGCGGCGCCACGCAGGCGGTGCTGACCCGGCTCGATCCGCGCGCTGGCGAGCTGCGCACGATGGCCGCGCTCGACCCGTCCGCGGTGCGACTCGATCCCGAAGGGCTGCGCAAGGTGGCCCGCACGCGCGAGCCGCTGCTGGAGCGCGATCGGGCGCTGATGCACGCGCCGATCGAGCTGGGCCCGCGGCTCTACGGCGTGCTGAGCGTGAGCACTGCCGATCGGTTCGACGAGGCCCGTCTCGATCTGCTCGCAGAGCTGGCGCGCTCGTCGGCCGCCGCGATCGCGAACGCGATCGACTTCCAGCGCGAGCGCCACATCGCCCGCTCTCTGACGCTCGGGTTCGTGCCCGAGTCGCTGCCGCGCGTGCCGGGGTACGAGACCGGTCTGCTGTACGCGCCGGCGCTCGGCGAGCCGACCGGCGGCGACCTGTACGGCGTGTGGCAGCTGCCCAACGGGGAGGTCGCGGCGCTGGTGGGCGACGTGGCCGGCAAGGGCGTGGAGACCGCGGCGCTGAGCGCGATGGTGCGCTTCTTCATCGAGGCGCGCAGCTGGGACGCGGGGTCGCCGGCGCTGGTGCTCGAGCAGACCAACGCGATGCTGGCCGGGCGGCTGCCGAGCGACACGTTCGTGACGGCGTTCCTGGCGGTGATGGGACCGGACTCGCTGCGGTGGGCCAGCGCCGGGCACCTGCCGCCGTTCTGCCTGTCTGGCGGCTCGACGCGCGAGCTGGAGGCGACCGGCGTGCCGCTGGGTGTGGAGGCCGCCGCGCGGTACGGCGAGCGCGAGCTGGAGCTGGCGGACGGGGACCTGGTGTTCGCGTACACGGACGGGCTTCCTGAAGCGCGCCGCCTCGACGAGACCTACGGCGCCGACCGCCTCGCGCGACTCGTGGCGAGCCTCGCCGCGTCCCATGGCCCCGAGCAACTGGCCAAGCGGGTGCACGAAGAGGTGGTGGCCTGGAGCGGCGGGCTGGTTGACGACGCGGTGGCGCTGGCACTGCGCCGCGGCTAGCCGCGCCCCGCCGCCCGCTGCGCTTGAATGGGCGGGTGACCGATTCGGCCTACGCTCGCGCCGGCGTCGACCAAACCCGCTCCGGCAGCGCCGTGCGGGCGCTCGTGGAGGTGCTCGGCACGATCGCCACGGGGCGCCCCGGCCGCGCGGCGCTCGGCTCGGGCCACTACGCGAACGTGTTGCGGCTGGACGACACCCGCGGCCTCGCGCTGTCCACCGACAGCGTCGGCTCGAAGGTGATCGTCTGCGAGCAAATGGGCCGCTTCGACACGATCGGGCTCGACCTGATCGGCATGAACGCCAACGACATCGTCTGCGTCGGCGCCGACCCGATCGCGCTGCTCGACTACATCGCCGTCGAGGACGCCGACCCCGGGATGCTCGAGCAGATCGGAATCGGGCTGAAGGAGGGCGCCGAGCAGGCCCAGCTCGAGATCCCCGGCGGCGAGCTGGCGGTCCTGCCGGACCTGATCCGCGGGCACCCGTCGCCGCACGGCTTCGACCTGGTCGGCTTCTGCGTGGGCCTCGTGGACCTCGCTGCGATCGTGACCGGCGCGACGGTGGAGCCGGGCGACGCCTTGATCGGCATCCCCTCGAGCGGCATCCATTCGAACGGGTTCAGCCTGGCGCGCCGCGTGCTGCCCGACCTGGACGAGCCCGTCGGCGCCACGACGGTCGGGGAGCTCCTGCTGGAGCCGACCGTGATCTACGTGCGAGCGATCCGCGCTCTGCTCGCGTCGGAGATCGAGGTGCGCGGCCTGGCCCACATCACGGGCGAGGGCTTCCTCAACCTGCTGCGCCTGGAGGCCGAGGTGGGCTACCGGATCGACGCCCCGCTGCCGGTGCCCGGGATCTTCGAGCTGATCGCCGAGCGCGGCCCGGTCGAGCCGGCCGAGCTCTACGAGGTCTTCAACATGGGCTGCGGCTTCTGCTGCGTGGTGTCGGCCGACCAGGCCGACGCGGCCGTCTCGCTCCTGGCGGCACACCACCCGGGGACCGCGGTCGTCGGCCAGGCCACGGACAGCGCGGGCGCCGTGGAGCTCACCGGGCAAGGCCTGCACGGCACCCGGGCAGGGTTCGTCAGCAGGTAGGCGCCAGACAGCGCAAAATAGATGACGGTGATCGGCACCCTGATCGGCGACCGCTTCCGGCTCGAGGAGAAGGTGGGCTCGGGCGGGATGTCCAGCGTCTACCGCGCGTTCGACCCCACGCTCGAACGGCACGTCGCGATCAAGCTGATGCACCGCGACATCTCCAACGACGCGGACCAGCTCGAGCGCTTTCGCCGCGAGGCCCGCGCGGTCGCGCAGCTCAGCCACCCGCACGTCGTCACCGTGATCGACGCCGGCGAGGACGACGGCGCCCCGTACATCGTCTTCGAGTACGTCGAGGGCGAGACGCTCAAGGACCGCATCCGGCGGCTCGGGCGGCTGCCGGTCGCCGAGGCCGTGGCCTACGCCGTGGAGATCGGGCGGGCGCTCGAATGCGCCCACGCGCACCTGCTCGTCCACCGCGACGTCAAGCCCCAGAACGTCCTGATCGACCGCGACGGGCGCGCCAAGGTCACCGACTTCGGCATCGCGCGCTCGCTCGAGGCCCAGGGCCTGACCGCCACCGGGCGCGTGCTCGGCACCACCGACTACGTCTCGCCCGAGCAGGCGCTCGGCCACGACGTGACCGCCCAGTCGGACATCTACTCGCTCGGGATCGTGCTCTACGAGATGCTCACCGGCGAGGCGCCCTTCAAGGCCGACACCCAGGTCGCCGTGGCCATGAAGCACGTGCGCGAGCCGCTCCCCGACGTCCAGCGCCGCCGCCCCGAGATCTCGGCCGCGCTCGCCGCCGCGGTCGAGCGCGCGACCGCCAAGGAGATCAAGAACCGCTACGCCACCGTCGAGGAGATGGTGCACGACCTCGAGGAGGTGCTGGCCATCGAGGCGGCGCGCAGCGGCCAAGCCACCGGCGAGGCCACCACCGTGCTGCGCTCGCTGTCCGACGACACGGCGGACTTCGCGCCCCAGCGCCTGCGCCACCCACGCCGCACGCTGTTCCTCAGCGTCGCGGCGCTCGCGGTCGTGGCGGCCGTGATCGTCGTCCTCGCGACACGCACCGAGAAGGGCCCCGGCCAGGCGGCCACCCCGAGCAGCCCCGGCCTGTCGTCGGTGACCCTGTCGAAAGGCGCCGCCAACGACTTCGACCCCGAAGGCGACGGCCAGGAATCGCCCAGCCAGGTGCAGTTCGCGATCGACGGGCTGCCGACCACCGTCTGGAACACCGAGACCTACGAGGGCGGCTTCGAGGGCAGCAGCAAGTCAGGCGTCGGGCTGTACGTGAACGCCGGCACGCGCGTGGCCGCCCGCCAGATGGACGTGGTCACCTCCACCCCCGGCTTCCGGGCGGCCGTCTACGCCTCCGACAGCGTGCCCAGCCGCCTTCAGGACTGGGACAAGGTGAGCGGCACGCTGCTCGTCAAGCGCGAGCAGGCGATCCAGCTCGACACGGCCAACCAGGGCTTCCGCAACTACCTGCTCTGGGTGTCTGAGCTGCCCGAGGGGGGGAAGGTCACCATCAAGGAGCTTGCGCTGAAGCGATGATGGCAGCCGGGGGCTCGCGCCCCGGACCCGCGTGAAGATTGGCTTCGCGCGTCGCTCCGGGCGCAGCTAGTGGCGATATTTCCGCTCGTCGGCGTACCGCTCCAGCGCCAGCTGGAGCAGCCGGTCCAGCAGCAGGGGGTACGGGACCCCGCTCGCGTCCCACAGCTTCGCGTACACGCTCGTGTCCGTGAAGCCGGGGATCGTGTTCAGCTCGTTCACGAGCACGCGGTCCTCGGTGACGAAGAAGTCCACCCGTGCCATGCCGGCGCAGCCGACGATCTCGAACACCTCCACCGCCAGCCGCCGCACCTCCTCCAGGTGGGGCGTGCGCGCCGGTACCACCAGCTCCATCCCGCCGTCGGTGTACTTCGTCTCGTAGTCGTACCAGTCGCTCTTGATCACCAGCTCGCCGGGCGTCGACGCCTCCGGGTCGCCGTTGCCGAGCACCGAGCACTCGACCTCCATCCCTTCGATCAGACGCTCGATCACCACCACCGGGTCGTGCTCGAACGCCAGCCCGATCGCGCGGTCGAGGTCGACCTCGCTGACCGCCTTCGAGATCCCGACCGACGACCCCAGCCGAGCCGGCTTCACGAACGCCGGCGGCCCGAACGTGGTCGGCGGCCCGCCGGCGCGCGCGACCGCGTAGTCGCCCTGCGGCACCCCGTGAGAGGCCATCAGCTCCTTGAACACGGCCTTGTCCATCGAAACCGACGACGCCAGCACCCCCGCGCCAACGTAGGGCACGTCGAGCAGGTCGAGCAGGCCCTGCACCGTGCCGTCCTCCCCGAAGGGGCCGTGCAGGGCCGGAAACACCGCGTCGGCGTCGAGCAGCCCGCCCGCCGGCTCCAGCGCCAGCCGCTCGCCGGCGTGCGTCCAGCGCCCGTCGCGCTCGATCAGCACCTCGAGCGGCTCGTGCCCGCCCTCCGCCAAACCCGCGCGCACCGACGCGGCGGATGCCAGCGACACGTCGTGCTCGCTCGACCGCCCGCCGCCGAGCACCGCCACCTTCACGGCGTCGGCTCCCCCGGGGTCAGCACGTCGTCCTCGATCAGGACGCCCACCATGATCACGACCGACTTGCCCTTCTCGATCTCGATTCCGGCGGCGGGGCGCTGATCGATCACGGCGCCGTCCTGGCTGGCGTCGGTCACGTCGACCTCCCGCGGCGCGGCCTTCAGCCCGACCCCGCGCAGCTGCGCGATCGCGTCGCGCCTGCTGAGCCCCACCACGTCCGGCGCGCTGACCATCTCGATGCCGGTCGAGACCGTGATCGTGACCGTCGTGCCGCGGTCGACCTCGGATCCGGCGGCCGGGTCCTGGGAGATCACGTCGTCCTCTGGCTCTTCGGACTCGCGCTCCTCCACCGTCACCTCGAGCCCCGCCTCCGAGAGCAGGTCCTCGGCGGAGTCGCGCGAGAGCCCGGTCACGTCCGGCACCTCCACCTGCTCCGGCCCTGAGCTGACGAACAGCTGCACGCGCTCGCCGCGCTCCACCTCCTCGCCGGCGGCCGGAACCGTTCGGGTCGCGATCCCCTCCTCGATCGTCTCCGATGGTCGCCGGTCGACGGTCGCCTTCAGCTCGCGCTTCTCGAGCGCCTGGATGGCCGCCGCCTGGGGGAGCCCGCGCACGGTCGGAACCCGCACGGTCCCTGGGCCGCCGGATACCTCGAGCACGACCGTCGAACCCTCGTCGGCCTCCTCGCGCGGGTTGGGGTCCTGGTCAACGACCTGGTCGAAGGGCGCCTGGCTGCGCACGCGCGACTCCTCCACCTCGAAGCCCTCGCGCTCGAGGATCTGCCGCGCCTGCAGCAGCTGCTTCCCGACCACGCGCGGCACCTCCTTGGTGTCGGCCGCGGTCAGCCCGGCCACGGCCAGGTAGATCAGGAAGGCGAGCAGGGCCACGGTGAACAGCCCGATCGTGAACCAGGGCCAGCGCCGTCCGTGCTCGTGCTCCGGCTCGCCCGGCGGCGGTGGCAGCACCGGCGGCGGCGCCTCCGTCACGGGCACGGGCACCGGCGCGAACGCCGCCGTGTCCTGGGCCGTCACACCGTCCTCCAGCTGGATGCCCGCGGCCTGGAGCGCCTCGGCGAAATCGTCGGCCGATTGCCAGCGGTGGGCCGGGTCCTTGGCCAGCGCCGCCATCACGACCGACTCCAGCGCCGGGCTTACGTCGGGGCGAAACTGCGAGATCGGCGGCGGCGGCTCGGACAGGTGCTTGAGCGCCACCGACACCGCGCTGTCGCCTTCGAACGGCAGCCGCCCGGCCAGCATCTCGTAGAGCATCACGCCGATCGAGTAGAGGTCCGACGCCGCCGTGACCGCGTGGCCTTGGGCCTGCTCGGGCGACAGGTACTGCGCGGTGCCCATGATCGAGCCCGTCTCGGTCATCTCGGAGGCGCCCGCCCGCGCTATGCCGAAGTCGGTCACCTTGGCGGCGCCGTTGTCGTCCACGATCACGTTGTGCGGCTTGAAATCGCGGTGGATCACGCCGTGGCGATGAGCGAAGCCGGCCGCCTGCAGGATCTGCATCCCGAGATCCACCACGCGCGCCTGGTCGAGCGGCGCCTCCGTCGTCACGATCTCCTTGAGCGTGCGCCCGGGTAGGTGCTCCATCGCGATGTAGTAGGTGCCGTCGTGGCGGCCGCGATCGAAGACGCCGACCACGTTGGGGTGCTGCAGCCCGGCGGCCGCGCTGGCCTCGCGCCGGAAGCGCTCCACGAACTCCTGGTCCTGGGCGAAGCGGCGATGCAGCACCTTCAAGGCCACCTGACGGCCGAGGTGGGTGTCCTCGGCGCAGTAGACGTCGGCCATCCCGCCCGAGCCGATCCGGCGCAGGATCAGGTAGCGGCTGTCGACCAGCGTGTTGTCGGCGACCTCGGTCACAGCTGGCCCCCGAGCATCGTTTCGAGCACGCTCCGGGCGATCGGGGCGGCCACGACGCCGCCAAACGAGCCCGCGGGCTGGCGCTCCAACGTCACGGCCACCGCGAGCTTCGGATTCTCGATCGGCGCGAAGCAGATGAACCACGGCTGCGTGAACTCGCGGTTGGCGCCCACCTCCGCCGTGCCGGTCTTGCCGGCCACACGGATGCCGGCCAGCGCCGCCTCGGTGCCGGTGCCCTCCTCGACGACGCGGCCCATCATCTCGGTCAGGGCAGCGGCCGTCTCGGGCTTCATCACCTCGGACTGGAGGTCGGGCTCGATGCGCTCCTTCACGCGCCCGTCCTTGCGCACGATCCGGTCGGTCAGGCGCGGCTTCATCAGCCGCCCCTTGTTCGCGATCGCCGCCGCCACCTCCGCCATCTGCAACGGGGTGGCCTCGATCGCGCCCTCGCTGCCGCCCTGACCGATCGCCACGCGCCCGGCGTCGAAGCCGTCCTGCACGTACTGCGCACCGCCGCGGCGGATGCCGCTCGGGATCATCTGATTGTCGGGGTAGTCGAGCTCCGGATCCGCGAAGAACCCGTAGCGCTTCATGTACTCGACCAGCGTGTCACGGCCCACGTCCTCGCCCACCTGGGCGAACACCGTGTTGACCGAGTTCGTGAGCGCGTCGGTGAACGAGATAGGCCCGAAGTCCTCCCCGCCGGAGTTCTCCAGCGGCACGCCGCTGATCTCCTTCGGCGAGGAACCGTCGATCGTCGTTTCCGGGGTCACCTTGCCGGTGTCGAGCGCCGCCGTCGCGGTCACCACCTTGAACGTCGAGCCCGGCGGATAGAGCTCCTGGGTGGTGCGGTTGAACGTCGGCTTGCTCGGGTCGTCGTCGAGTTCCGCGAAGTCGTCCGGGATCAGGTTCGGGTCGTACTCGGGGATGGACACCATCACGCGCACCTTGCCGGTCTGCGGCTCGATCGCCACCACCGCGCCCTTGCGGCCCGCCAGGCCCTCGACGGCGGCGCGCGTGCCGTCCACGTCGAGGTTGGTGACGACGTCGTTGCCCTCTTCGTCGCGCCCCTCGAGTCCGGCGAAGATCGACTCGAACTCGTTCTCCTTGCCGACCAGGTCGTCGTTGCGCGACCGCTCGAGGCTGCGCCGCCCGTTGGTGATGAACGAGTAGCCGACCGGGTGCGCGAACAGGCCGCGCTGCGGGTACTCGCGCACGAAGGTGCGCGTGTCGCCCTGGCGCTCGGCCCGGTTGACCGCGATCTCCGTCTTGCCGTCGCTCGCGAAGATCAAGCCGCGCGGGATCGACTGTTCCTCGATCAGGCCGCGGCGGTTGGCCGGGTTGTCCTCGAGCCCCTTCGCGTCCAGCACCGCCCAGTAGGACGTGAACCCGACCAGCAGGGCGAACAGCACGATGAACAGCCCGTAGACCTGGCGGATCTGGGCGTTCACACGAGCCCGCCTCTGCGGATGCGCTCCGCTCGCGCGTGGTCCGACACGATCAGCAGCAGCGCCAGCAGCACCATGTTGGCGACGATCGAGCTGCCGCCGTAGGAGACGAACGGGAGCGTGACGCCGGTCAGGGGGATCACGCGCGTGACGCCGCCGACGATCACGAACACCTGCAGCGCGAAGACCGCGGTCAGCCCTACGGCGAGCAGCTTCGAGAAGCCGTCGTTGGCGACGATTGCGGTCTTGAAGCCGCGAAAGGCGAACACCAGGTACGCGCCCAGTACGCCGGCCGCGCCGAACAGCCCGGCCTCGTTCACGAGCACCGCGTAGATCAGGTCGGTGTGCGCGGCGGGCAGCAGCGAGGCGCCGTCGAACTCGATCAGCGCCTTGCCGAAGCCCTGCCCGAATAACCCTCCGTCCGCCTGGGCGAACAGCGATTGGGCCACCTGGTAGCCCTGGCAGTTGACGAACTCGGTCACCTGGCCCGTGCTCGGGCAGACGCCGCGCGCTTGCGAGAACGTGTCGAGCCAGACGGATACGCGGTCGTGCACGTGCGAGATGTTCTTCTCGAGGAAGAACGCGCCGCCGAAGAACATCGTCGCCCCCACCCCGACCAGCGACAGCCGGTCGGTGGCCACGTAGAGCAGCACGAGGAAGCCGCCGAAGAACATCAGCGAGCTGCCGAGGTCGCGGATGAAGATCAGCATCAGCATCGCCAGGCCCCAGACGAGCAGCAACGGCCCGAAGTGCTTGGGCGAGGGGCGCTCGCGCAGCACCGCCACCAGGGATGCGACGAACACGATCAGCAGGGCCGAGCCGGCCGCGCCCAGGTTGAGCGCCAGGATCGCGAGCAGCGTGCCGACCGCGGGCAGCCCGTAGAGCAGCGCCTGGCGGCCGGCGGGCAGCGGGCGCAGCCGGGCGCGCACGAGGATGTCGCCGGTCTCGCGCAGGTAGCTCGCGAGGAAGACGATGATCGCGAGCTTGGCGAACTCGGCCGGCTGGAACTGCACCGGTCCGACCTTGATCGCGAGGTAGGCGCCGTGGATCTGCTCGCCGATCCCGGGCAGGCGCGGCATCACCAGCAGGGCGATCCCCACGGCGGCGATCGTGTAGCGGTAGCGCTCCAGCACGTGGTGGTCGTGGATCAGCGCGATCGTGGCGCAGAACAGGACCAGGCCGACCACGAACCACTGGGCCTGCTCACGAGCGAACTCCGGGTCGATCCGGTAGATCAGGACGAGTCCGACCGCCGCGAGCAGCGCGGCCAGCGGGAACATGTACGGATCGGCGTCAGGCAGCCGGGCGCGGATGAACAGGTGAGCGATCACGCACAGGCCGAGGAAGACGGCCCCGTAGGTGATCGTGGCGTCGCTCACGTCCTCCGTGCGGGTGGCCAGCACGGCGGCGAAGCCGGCGGCGACCAGCAAGGACACCGGAATGAGCCCGAACAGCTCGCGTGTGCGCGCGGTCATCAGCCCGACAGTTGCCCTCGTTCGAGTGTGCGCAGCAGGTCCTCGGCGTCCTCGCGCCCGCGCCACTCGTGGTCGAGCACCCGCTTGCGCCGCGTGCCCGGAATCGCGCGCGCCGGGACGCCGCTCGCGTACTGCTGCTCGTAGAGGTCGATGCCGAAGGGCAGCTCGTAGGGCACTCCCCGGTAGAGCGTGACCAGCCCGGCGTCGTTGGTGCCGATGAAGTAGACCTGGCGCGACAGCGCGTAGAGGCCGGTCCCGATCGCGGCGAGGATGGCCAGGGCGAAGAGCGTCTTGGCGGCGGTCTTGAGCCGCCCGCCGCGACGGCGCGGGGCGGGCGCCGAAGCCGGGAGTGCCTGTCGCGGCGCCACGATCGTCGCGTCCGGAGGCAGCTCGCTGAGCTCGGCCACCGGGTGTGGCTCGGTGCGCTCGTCGAACGCGGCCTCGTGCACCTCAGTTGCCTTGAGCTGGCCCGCGATCGTGTCGTCCTCCTTGGGCAGCTCGGCACCGCCGTCGCCGTTGCCGAGGCGGAACATCACCACCGTGATGTTGTCCTTCCCACCGCTCTGGTTGGCGGCGCGGACGAGCGACTCGGCGACCTCCTCCAGGCCGTCCGACGAGCGCAGGATCGAGCGCAGCTCGTCGTCGGAGATCATGCTCGTCAGGCCGTCGGAGCAGATCAGGAACAGGTCGCCGTCGCGTCCCGCGAGCGTGTAGGTGTCGACCTGCACGTCCGGCTCGGGCCCGAGCGCGCGCGTGATGATCGACCGCTGCGGGTGGTGCTCGGCTGCCTCGGGCGTGATCTGGCCGCTGCGCTCGAGCTCGGCCACCAGGGAGTGGTCGCGCGTCAGCTGCTCCAGCTCGCCGTCGCGCAAGCGATAGGCGCGGCTGTCGCCGACGTGGCCGAGGCTGACCTCGTCGCCGGTGACCTTGGCCGCCGTGACGGTCGTGCCCATGCCGCGATGCGAGTCGTCCGACACCGCCAGCTCGTAGATGCGCCGGTTGGCCTCGCGCAGGATGCGCGTCAGCTGAGCCTCGGCCGGCTCCCCGGAGTCGGCCTCGCCCTCGAACGTCTCCGCGGCCATCGCCGACGCCACCTCGCCGGCCTTGGCGCCGCCCATGCCGTCGGCGACCGCGAAGAACGGCGGCGCGAGCACCAGGGAGTCCTCGTTGACGCTGCGCTGGCGCCCCACGTCGGTCCTGCCCACATGCTCGACGATCTGCAGGGTCACTCCTGGTACCGGTATTCGCTGTCGCCGATCTTGATCACGTCGGCCACCTTGAGCCGCTCGGGGGTTCGGATCTGGCGGCCGTTCAGATAGGTGCCGTTGGTGGAGCCCATGTCCTCCGCGTACATGAAGTCTCCGCGCTGGAAGATGCGCGCGTGGGCCGAGGACGCGAACGGATCGTCGACCCTGATCTCCGCGCTGTCCGAGCGCCCCATCGTGGCTCCGCCCCCCACGTCGAAGGTCGTGCCGGGCTCGTGGCCCATCGCGGCCACCACGACCAGCCGCGGCGCGACGCCGGCGCGCAGGTCGGGCATGCTCGACTGACGGCGACGCGGGCTGGGCGGCTCCACCGGCTCGGCGGCCGCCGTTCCGTCGCCCCCGCGCGCGAGGTCCTTCAGGGCGCTGCGCGCCACCCACAACAGGAACAGGTAGAGCACGGCCAGGAAGCCGAACTTGAGCGCGACGGCGACGGGCTCGTCCATGCCTACTCGAGCTCGAACGTCAGATCGGTGATGCCGATCGTGATGCGGTCGCCGGGCTCCAGCTCGGCGTGGCTCAGGCGTCGGCCGTTCACCTTCATGCCGTTGGTCGACCCCAGGTCGACCGCGGCCCAGCCGCGTTCGCCGCGGCGCAGCTCGATGTGGCGGCGGGAGACGTTCGGGTCGGAGACCACCACGTCGCACTCGCGGCTGCGACCGACCATCGCGTGGTCGCCGCTCAGCACGTTGCGCCGCCCTTCGGCGATCAGCAGCCCCTGGCGGCGATCGAGCGCGGGCTCGAGCGGGCGCGCCTCGCGGTCGGGCGAGTAGACCATCGTGTGTCCGAAGTCGCCGGAAGACGGCCCGGCCTCGGCCAGCGCGGCGTCCTCCTCGGGGCCGCCCAGCAGCTGTGCCTGGATGCCGAACTCGCCCAGCTCGAGCCGGTCGTCGGTGTGGAACTCCACCTGCGGCCGGCTGGTGAGGGCGAGCCGCTCTTGGCGCGCGTGCTCCAGCAGGTAGTCGGAGAGCTCCTTGCGCAGGGCCGGCTCGTAGCTCGCGAACTGCTCGCGGTCGCGCGGCGAGAGGAAGACGCGGTAGTGGTTGGGCACGTACACCCGCGAGACGGAGACCATCTGGTTCTCCTCCATCTCCTTGGCGAGCTTGTGGGCCAGCTCGACCGGTTGCACGCTCGTCTTGAAAGCGCGGCCGAACGCGCCTTCGACGATGCCGCCGAGCTTGGCCTCCAGGTTGCGTAGGACGCTCATCGTTAGCGGGTCAGGGTAGCCCTATGCCGGGGTCACGGACTCCCGCCGGGCGGGGCGCCAGCCCTCAGCCGGAGGGGCCAAGTGGGACACGGCCACGCCCAGGAGCGCGGCCCCGATCGCACCTGAGATCGCACCGCGAGCCTCGCCCAGGGCGGTCGTCGCGGCCAGCACGTCGCCCAGCGCCGCGTGGGCGGCGATCAACCCGGCCGCCCACAGTCCCGCACCGGCCAGGTCAACGGCCAGCCAGCGGCCGCGCACGACCAGCGGCAGCAGCATCGCGAAGCCGGCCCAGACCACCGCGGGCGCCAGCGACGGCCCCGACAGCAGCGGCCCGAGCGCATCGGAGGCGGCCGAGCTGATCGACCCCTCCCACTCCACGCGCGGGTGAGCCCCGTCGGGGATGCCGAACAGGAGATCCTTGCCGGTGAGCACCTCGCCGAGAGCCAGCCAGAGGAAGCCGGCCGCGCCCAGACCGGCGCGGCGCCAGGGGGTCGGTGCGAGCGCCGCGATCCCGACGAACGCCGGGCCGATCGCCACCACGCCGAGCAGCGGCGCGAGGATCGGGACCGACCAGAGCAGGCCCGCCCGGGGCAGCAGCAGCGGCATCGGCGCCGCCGCAGCGGCGAGGATCAGCGCCGTGCCCTGACGATCGGCCTCCGGCGAGATCAGCCAGCCGCAGAGGCCGGCGGCGACCATCAGCCAGGCGATCCGCGGCAGCAGCGCGACCGCGAGGGCCGCGGCGCCGGCGGCCGCCGCGGCCGAGAAGGTCGGCTCTGGGCCGAGCGAGCCGAGCACGCCCAGCACGATCGCGCCGGCCAGCGCGCCGGCGCCGAGCCGGCGCATGAGCACGGCCGGCCGCGAGGTCGCCGTGGCGCGCCGGCCGAGCACCCCCTGGGCGGGTGCCTCGCCGGCGGGGAAGAGCAGGGGCCGGCCGCCCGTGGCCGCGGGCGGTAGCGACGCGTGATCGGGGCCGCCGCCGGGCCGGCGCAGCAGCCTCGTGAAGGCGGTGCGCCGGCCGGTGGTGGCTGGCAGCCCGACCCGGCGCAGCGTCTCGGGCTCGACCAGCCCACCCTCGTCCTCCAGCTCGCTCTCCGCGGCGGCCAGCTGCGCGCGCAGCTGCTGCGGCGAGGGGCGCAGGGCCGGGTCGACCTCGAGCGCGTCGTCGATCGCGTCGCAGAGCTCGAGCGGGAGGTCGCGGCGCATGCCCGACAGCGAGGGCAGCGGTCGGCCGACCCGGCGCGCGGTGGCCGCCGGTCCGCCGCCGCGAACGGGGTTGCTCCCGGCCCAGGCCTCGTAGAGCGTCAGCGCGAGCGAGTAGACGTCGCTGGCCGCGCTGGCCGCGCGCCCCTCGGCCTGCTCCGGTGCCATGTACGCGAGCGTCCCGACCACGTCGCCGGTCTGGGTGAGCGGGCTGTCGCTGGCCACATGCGCCACGCCGAAGTCGGCCAGCTTGGCGAACCCCGCCCCCGCGGCCGGGTCGGCGACGACCATCACGTTCTGCGGCTTTACATCGCGGTGGATCACCCCGCGCGCGTGGGCGTGGTCGAGCGCGTCGCAGAGCGCCACGCCGATGCGCGCCACGTCGCGGTCGGCGATCGCGCCGGCGCGCGCCAGCTCGGCAAGGGTTCGGCCCCGAACCAGCTCCGAGACGAGGTACACGTCGTGCTCGTCCCAGGACAGCTCGTAGACGGCGACGATGCCGGGATGGTTTAGGCGCGCCGCCGCCCGCGCCTCGCGCTCGACCCGCTCCCCGCTCCCGTCCTCACGCGGGATCGCCTTGACGGCCACCTCGCGCTCGAGCTTCTCGTCCCAGCCGAGCCATACGACCCCGAACCCACCCGCGCCGAGGCGCCGCTCCAAGCGGTAGCGGCCGAGCACCAGCCGCGGGCCCGTGGCGCCGGGGAGCGCGTGTGTAGGGTCAGAGCCGCCTAGGGGCAGAGTGCCGGGTTCCTCGGAGAGGCTGATATCGGGACGGTTCACGTCAGGTTCCGTTTTCGGTCCGCGATGGGCTCGTCCTGCCCCGCGGTCATACTCCCATGAACCTTGGCAGGCGCCTCCCAGGCGCCAGGAGGGGAAACCGCTGCTGTCCTTCCTCGACGAACCGGACGAGCCCGGAAGCTCACGTCGCCGGCCGCCCCGCGGGCCCTACACGGACCGCCAAACGCTGATGCTGCGACGCACCCTCGCGCTGGTCGGCGGGGTGCTCGTGCTGATCCTGCTCGTGTGGGGCGTGCGCGGCTGCCTGAACGCGCGCAAGGAGAGCGCGATCAAGGATTACGCCACCGACTCGGCCGAGCTCTTGAGCGAGTCCAAGAAGGACGGCGATGGGCTCTTCACGCTGCTCTCCGGCGATGGCGGCACCGATCAGGCCACGGCGATCATCAACCAGCTCAACGGCTACCGCACCTCGTCCGCCAGCCGCGTCGACCGCGCCGAGGCGCTCGATGTCCCGGGTGACCTGAACGGCGCTCAAGACCAGTTGCTGGACGTGCTCGAGCTGCGCGCCCAGGGACTGGCCGAGATCACCGACGCCCTGCAGGTGGCGCTCGGCGACCAGGACCGGCGCGAGGGCTCCGACGAGGTGGCCAAGCAGATGCAGGTGTTCCTGGCCAGCGACATCGTCGACACCCAGCTGTTCCGGCGCGAGCTCTTCGACGTCCTGCGCGACGAGGGTCTCTCGGCTCCAGGTTTGCCCGGCAAGGGCTTCGTCCCCGACATCGAGTGGCTCCAACCCGACTTCGTCGCGGACCAGGTCAACGCGCTGCGGACCGGGACCGGGGGCGGTGGCGACGCGGCGCCGGGCCTGCATGGCAACGGCATCGCCGGCGTCAGCCTGGGTGGGGTGGCGCTTGGCCCCGGGGGGTCGGCCACGGTTCAGCTGTCGGGCGACCTCGCGTTCGAGATCCAGGTCCAGAACCAGGGCGAGAACACCGAGAACGACGTGACCGTGAGCGTGACGGTGGGCGACGGCGGTGACGCCGACGAACAGGAGGAGACGATCGACACGATCGCAGCGGGCGAGCTCAAGACGGTCACGATCCCGCTCACCAAGCAGCCGGCCACCGGCCAGCAGGTGCCGATCACGGTCGAGGTCAAGCCGGTCGCCGGCGAGCAGAAGACCGACAACAACACGCAGGAATCGTCGGTCATATTCACCCGGTGAGACCGTTCCCTGGGCGCAGTAACCTGGCCGCGTGGACGATCTGACCACCACTCAAGGCATCGTCGCGCTCGCCGCCGCGGGCGTCGGGACCGTGGCGTTGCTGTGGGCGATCGTGCTGGCGGTGAAGCTCAGGCGGCTGCGTGCCGCCCAGAAGACGGTGATGGGCGAAGGCCAGGCCGACCTCGTCGCGCACGCCGCGAACATCCAGGAGGCCTTCGTGCAGCTGCGCGACTGGGTCGAGGAGACGGCGACGCGGCTGGAGGAGCGCATGGCCACGGCCGAGCACCGCATCGACGGCTGCGTGGCCCACACCTCGCTGGTCCGCTACGACGCGATGGGTGAGCTGTCGGGGCAGCAGTCGAGCACGATGGCGCTGCTCGACACACGCCGCACCGGCGTGGTGGTGTCCTCGATCCTCCATCGTGACCAGGCACGCGTGTACGTGAAGCAGGTGCGTGAGGGCGAGTCCGAGCTCGAGCTGTCTCCCGAGGAGAACCAGGCGATCGAGGACGCGATGACCGGCGCGTCCGCCGCCCACCCCAGCTGATGCGGGTCGGCTACCTGGGTCCCGCGGGGACCTACAGCGAGGAGGCCCTGCGCGCCTCCTCGCCGGCGGGCGTCGAGGAGGTGCCCTACCCGACCATCTACGACACCGTGATGGCCGTGCACGACCGCGACGTCGCCCGCTCGGTGGTGCCGATCGAGAACTCGCTCGAGGGCGCGGTGGCGGTGACGCTCGACACGCTCGCGCTCGAGGCCACCGACGTGCGCATCGTGGCCGAGGTCGTTCACCCGATCCACCATTGCGTGGTGGCGGCGCGAGACCTCGACCTGGCCGACGTCGAGCAGGTGATCTCCCACCCGCAGGCCAGCGCCCAGTGCCGGCGCTTCCTGCGCGAGCGGCTCGCGCACGCCGAGCTCGTGGTGGCGCCGTCGACCGCGGACGCGGTCGTGTCCGTGCGCGACTCCTCGAAGGCGGCGGTCGCCCTCGGCTCGCGCCTGGCGGCGGAGCTGTACGGATGCCAGGTCTTGGCCGCCGACGTCGAGGACCATCCCGACAACGTCACGCGCTTCGTCTGGCTCGCCGCGGACGGTGAGGCCACGGCGCCCGCGTCGAAGACGTCGCTCGTGTTCTGGGGCGGCGGCGACCAGTCGCCGGGCTGGCTGGTGCACGCCCTGCAGGAGCTCGCGGACCGTGGCGTGAACCTGACCCGCATCGAGTCCCGCCCGCGCCGGACATCGCTCGGCCACTACATGTTCTTCGTCGACCTCGAGGGCGGGGCGACCGCCCCGCCGGTGGCGGACGCGCTGGCCGCGCTGCGGGGCCAGGTCGAGGAGCTGCGGGTTCTCGGGTCGTACACGATTGCGGCCCGCCCGCCTGGCTAAACTGGGCGTCGTCGTGGCAGTGAGCACGGACCGCATGCGCGTAGCCGAGGCGGGGGACTCGGAACCAGGCCCTGCGCCCGCGCTGCACGGGGCCGGCCGGCCCGCGCAGCGCACTAGCTCGACCGGCCGGGTGCTGGTGCTCAACGCCAGCTACGAACCGATCAACGTCTGCACCGTCCGGCGGGCGGCCGTGCTGATCCTCAAGAACCGTGCCGAGATCCTCGAAGAGGGCGATTGGGCGCTGCACGCGGAGAACCTCACGCTCGCCCGGCCGGTGGTGATCCGGCTGCTGGCGTACGTGCGCATCCCGCGCGACGCCCACCGCCGCAAGATCACCCGCCGCGCGGTGTTCGCCCGCGACCGCTGGACCTGCCAGTACTGCGGCCATGAGCGTGGCCACCTCACGGTCGACCACGTGGTCCCGCGCTCGAAGGGCGGCCGGTCGACCTGGGACAACATCGTGACCTGCTGCGCACCGTGCAACCGGCGCAAGGGGGATCGCCTGCCGCGCCAGGCGAACATGGTCCCGGCGCACAAGCCAAAGGCGCCCAGCGCCACGATCTTCATCCACGTCGCCACACCGACGATCCCGGCCGCCTGGGAGCGGTACCTGGTGACGGCTTGACGGGCGACCCGCCCGAGGTCCCACCGCCCGCGGCCGAAGCCAGTCCCGCCACCACCGACGACCTCCGCGCGCTGCGGCGGTGGCTGCTGGTGGCCGGCGTGTGGGCGGTGGCGGCTACCGCGATCGCCGTCATCGCGCTGGTCAAGGCCAACGACGCCGGCAACGACGAGCAGGCCGCCCGCACCACCGGCCAGCTCACTCGTGACCAGCGTCAACTCGCGAACCGGCTCGACGAGCTCGAGAGCCGCCTCGACGAGCTGGCGCCGGCGCAGGACGTGACGAAGCTGGACCAGCGCCTGAAGAAGGTGGAGAACGCGGCGAGCAAGACCTCCGACCAGCTCGAGGCGATCGGGAAGGACGTGGACGATCTTCAGTCGCGCGTGGAGGACCTCGAGCAGGCACCCGAGTCGGGCACGGACACGACCGGAACGGACACGACGGAGACCACCCCCTAGGCGTGGCCAAGCTGGTCTACACCGCGATCGCGTCGCTCGACGGGTACACGGAGGACGAGGACGGCAAGTTCGACTGGGCCATGCCGGACGAGCAGGTGCACGCGTTCGCCAACGAGCTCGAGCGGCCGGTCGGCACGCACCTGTACGGGCGGCGGATGTACGAGACGATGGTCGCCTGGGAGACGATGGCCGACCCCGACCCCGTCATGCGCGACTACGCCGAGATCTGGCGTGCCGCCGACAAGATCGTCTACTCCAAGACGCTGGCAGAGGCGTCCAGCGCGCGCACCCGCATCGAGCGGGACTTCGACCCGGAGGCGATCCGGCAGCTCAAGGCGGCCGCAGACCGGGACCTCGCCGTCGGCGGCCCTACGCTCGCGGCCGATGCGCTCAGGGCCGGATTGGTCGACGAGATCCAGCTCCTCCTCAACCCGATCGTTGTCGGCGGCGGCAACCCGGCGCTGCCCGACGGCGTCCGCCTGGAGCTCAAGCTGATGGACGAGCGCCGCTTTGGCAACGGCGTGGTGTTCGTCCGCTACAGCACGAGGGGCGCCCCGTAGGACGCCCCTCGCAACCGTCGTTGCTGGACAAAGTCGGCTTCAAGTACTGCGGCCAGAGGGACCAATCCTCGCCCTCTCCGCCGACGGTGTCTCGGGTTGGACTCCGCTAGATGACGTCGGTCCGTCGCCGGCCGAGCCGGCGACCTCCCGCACTACGGGCCCAGCACCGATCTAACGGCCGGACACCTCCAGGGTCCCAATAAGACTGTCACTCAGTTTGGACCACCTCCTTTCCCTGGTGATCCCATTGAAGCAGACGGAGGAGACCACCCGGGGGCTCGCGCCCCCGGCCCCCCGTGGAGCGTCGGCCGGTTGGCCTAGGTGTCGGCGTCGGGCGCGTGCCACCCGGGGGCTCGCGCCCCCGGCCCCCCGTGGAGCGTCGGCCGGTTGGCCTAGGTTTCGGCGTCGGGCGCGTGCCACCCGGGGGCTCGCGCCCCCGGCCCCCCGTGGAGCGTCGGCCGGTCGGCCTAGCTTTCGGCGTCGGGCGCTTCGGGCTCGGGCGCTTCGGGCTCGGCCGTGTCCGGCGCCGGGCCGTCGACCTCCGGCAGGTCGCCCTGCACGGTCGCCGCCGTGTCCGCGGCGGTCTCCATGACCAGCGCCACCGCGCTGACCGTGTCGTCCTCGCGCAGGTTCATCACGCGCACGCCCTGGGCCGGGCGGCCCTGCTTGGAGATGCCCTTCACGCTCGTGCGCTGCACCATCCCGCTCTGCGAGATGAACACGAGGTCATGGTGCTCGCGCACGATCAGCGCCCCGGCCAGGCCGCCCTTCTTCTCGGTCAGCCCGATCGTCTTGACGCCCATCGAGCCGCGGCCCTTGACCGGGTACTCCTCGATCGCGGTGCGCTTGCCGTAGCCGTTCTCGGTGACCACCAGCAGCTCCATGTCGGGCCGGATCACGTCCATCGCGAGCACTCGGTTGTCGCCGCGACTGACGTTCATGCCCCGCACCCCGCCGGTGTCGCGCCCCATCGGCCGAACCTGATCCTCGTTGAAACGGGCGGCCTGACCGGAGCGGGAGACCATGATGATGTCGTCGTCCCCGCTGGTGCGGCGCACCTGGACCAGCTCGTCGTCGTCGCGGATCTTGATCGCGATGATGCCGTCGGCCTTGATCGGCGTGTTGTAGGCCAGGAACTCGGTCTTCTTGATCTGGCCCTTCCTGGTCGCGAAGACGAGGTACTTGCCCTCCATGAAGTCGCGGGTGGCCTGCACGGCCTGGACTCGCTCGCCCTCCCGCAGCGGCAGCAGGTTCACGAGCGCGCGGCCCTTCGCGGTACGCGAGGCCTCCGGCAGCTCATAGACCTTCTGGCGGTAGACCTTGCCGCGGTTGGTGAAGAACAGCAGGTAGTCGTGCGTCGAGCTGACGAAGAGGTGCTCGATGTAGTCCTCGTCCTTCATGTCCATCCCGGTCACGCCGATGCCGCCGCGCTTCTGCTGGCGGTAGGTGGCCAGCGGCAGCGTCTTGATGTAGCCCGAGTGCGTGATCGCGATGACCATCTGCTGGTCGGCGATCAGGTCCTCGATGTCGATCTCGTCTTCGGAATGCGTGATCTCGGTGCGCCGCTCGTCGCCGTAGGCGTCCTTGATCTCGATCAGCTCCTCGCGGATCAAGCCCATCACCTTGGACTCGTCGCCGAGGATGTCGCGCAGGTACGCGATGCGCTCGATGAACTCGGCGTGCTCGGTCTTGATCTCGTCCGTCTGCAGTGCGGTCAGGCGCTGCAGGCGCAGCTGGAGGATCGCCTCGGCCTGGATACGCGAGAGCTCGAAGCGCTCGACCAGGCCGTCGCGCGCCTGGTCCGGGTCGCGCGAGGCGCGGATCAGCTCGATCACCTCGTCGATGTTCGCGAGCGCGATCAGGTACCCCTCGAGCACGTGCAGGCGCGCCTCGCGCTGGCGCAGCTCGTGCTTCGTGCGCCGGACGATCACGTCCCTCTGGTGATCGACGTAGTTCTTGACGATCGGCAGCAGGCCGAGCGTGCGCGGCACGCCGTCGACCAAGGCCACCATGTTCACGCCGAAGGTCGTCTGCAGCTGGGTGTGCTTGTAGAGCTTGTTCAGCACGACCTTCGGGATCGCGTCCCGCTTGAGCTCGATCACCAGCCGGATGCCGGTCTTGTCGGACTCGTCGCGGAGGTCGGAGATCTCCTTGAGCCGGCCGTTCTGAACCTGCTCCACGATCTTCTGCATCAGGCCGCTGCCGTCGCCGCGCCCGTCGCCCTTGTAGACCTGGTAGGGCATCTCGGTGACGATGATCGCCTCCTTGCCCTGGCGCAGCGGCTCGATGTGCGCGCGCCCCCGCACGACCACCCGGCCGCGGCCGGTCTCGTACGCGTCGCGGATGCCGCCGTGCCCGACGATCATGCCGCCGGTCGGGAAGTCGGGCCCCTTCAGGTGCTTCATCAGCCCCTTCACGTCGATCGCCGGATCGTCGACGTAAGCCACCACAGCGTCGATCGCCTCGCGCAGGTTGTGCGGCGGGATGTTGGTGGCCATGCCGACGGCGATGCCCGACGAGCCGTTGACCAGCAGATTGGGGAAGCGCGCCGGCAGGACGAGCGGCTCCTGGCGCGACTCGTCGTAGTTGGGGCGGAACTCGACGGTGTCCGCGTCGATGTCGCGGAGCATCTCGGTGGCCAGCCGCGAGAGGCGGGCCTCGGTGTACCGCATGGCCGCGGGCGAGTCGTTGTCGATCGAGCCGAAGTTGCCCTGCGGGTCGATCAGCGGGTAGCGCATGGCGAAGTTCTGGCCCATGCGGACGAGCGTGTCGTAGATCGCCGAGTCGCCGTGAGGGTGGTAGTTCCCCATCACGCCGCCGACGACGTTGGCGCACTTGCGGTGCGGACGGTTCGGCTGGAGACCGGACTCGTACATCGAGTAGAGCACCCGGCGATGCACCGGCTTGAGGCCGTCGCGCACGTCCGGCAGCGCACGCCCGACGATCACGCTCATCGCGTAGTCGAGATACGACGAGCGCATCTCCGCCTCGAGCCCGCGGGGCTCGATGTTGCCTCCGGTCAGTTGCTCAATCGACATCGGTTACTCCAATCCCGCCGGTTCTGCGACGACAACGCGATCCTGAGCGAGAACCAAGCAGCCCAAGGACGCAGGGAGCGGACAAGGAACTGCCTGTCCGGGACCGAGGACGCCGGGATGCGCCGGTTCGCAGCCAGGATCAGACATCGAGGTTGGTGACTTCGCGTGCGTGGCTCTCGATGAACTCCCGGCGTGGCTCGACCGCGTCCCCCATGAGCATCGAGAAGACCTGGTCGGCCGCGCTGGCGTCGTCGACCGTGACGAGCTGCAGGGTGCGGGTCTCCGGGTCCATGGTCGTGTCGAAGAGCTGGTCGGCGTTCATCTCGCCGAGGCCCTTGAAGCGCTGGAGCGGCACACCGTCGCGGCAGATCTCGAGCACCTTCGAGCGCAGCTCCTCGAAGGACAGGGCGTCGCCCTCCTTCTTGCCGAGCGCGACGTGGAAGGGCGGGAAGCCGGCGAGCGCGTCGAGCTCCTTGTGGATCTTCACGAACCCGGTGTATTCCGGCGTGGAGAACAGGGCGCGCGCGAGCCGGTAGGTCTTGGCCGTGCCGGTCTTGCGCTCGACCACCATCGCCACGACCTCGTTCTCGTCCTCGCCGATCAGCGACGTCTCGAAGGGCTCGCCCTCGGGATCGTCGGCCTTCAGCAGGGCGATCACGGCCTCGGGATCGGTTGCGCCCTCGTCGAGCAGCGCCGACTCCTCCAGGAACTGAATCGGGTCGTGGCCCCAGGTGGCGCGCAGCGCCGCGGCCCAGCCCTCGTACTGCTTGAGCAGGCGACCGTACTTCTGCCAGCGCGTGTGGGTCAGGCTGAACGGCTTGCCCTCGCGGTCGGTGACCTCCATCTTCTCGAGCTTGTCGCGCAGCAGGACCTCCTCGAGCTCGGACTCCTTCTCGATGTAGACGTCCTGCTTGCCCGACTTGACCTTGTAGAGCGGCGGCTTGGCGATGTACACGTAGCCCGCGTCGATCAGGTCCGGCATCTCGCGGTAGAGGAAGGTCAGCACCAGCGTGCGGATGTGGGCCCCGTCCACGTCGGCGTCCGTCATCACGATGACCTTGTGGTAGCGGGCCTTCTCGATGTCGAACTCCTCGCGGATGCCCGTGCCGATGGCCGTGATCAGCGCCTGGATCTCCTTGTTGGAGAGCACCTTGTCGATGCGGTTCTTCTCGACGTTGATGATCTTGCCGCGCAGCGGCAGGATCGCCTGCGTGTTGCGGTCGCGGCCTTGCTTGGCCGACCCGCCGGCGGAGTCGCCCTCGACGATGAAGATCTCGGCCAGCGCCGGGTCGCGCACCGAGCAGTCGGCGAGCTTGCCGGGGAGCGTGGAGTTCTCCAGCGCCGACTTGCGCCGGGTCAGGTCGCGCGCCTTGCGCGCCGCGTCGCGTGCGCGGGCCGCGTCGACGGCCTTGCGGATCATCACCCGCGCCTCGGCGGGGTTCTCCTCGAGGAACTCGGCGAGGCCCTTGTTGACAGCGGTCTGGACGAAGCCCTCGACCGGCGGGTTGCCGAGCTTGGTCTTGGTCTGGCCCTCGAACTGCGGCTCGCTGATCTTCACGGAGATGATCGCGGTCAGGCCCTCTCGAACGTCCTCACCCTGCAGGTTCGGGTCCTTCTCCTTGAGCTCGCCGACCTGGCGGGCGTACCGGTTGATCGTGCCGGTGAGCGCCGAACGGAAACCGGACAGGTGGGTGCCGCCCTCGTGCGTGTTGATGTTGTTCGCGAAGGAGAGCAGGGCCTCCTGGTAGGAGTTGTTCCACTGGAGCGCGACCTCGACCTCGCCCATGTCCTCTCGCGAGTCCTCCACGTAGACGACCGTCGGGTGCAGCGGCTCGCGGGTGCCCTGGCTGTGCAGGTACTTGACGAAGTCGACGATGCCGCCCTCGTACTGGAAGCTCGTCGAGAAGCGCTCGCCGCGCTCGTCGGTGAAGTCGATCTTGAGGCCCTTGGTCAGGAAGGCCATCTCGCGGAAGCGCTGCTCGAGGACGGTGCGGTCGTAGTCGATCGTCTCGAAGATCTCGAGGTCGGGCAGGAACGTGATGCTCGTGCCGCGCCGGTCGGTCTTGGCCCCCTTGCTCAGCTCCGTCGTGGGCGTGCCGCGCTCATAGGACTGGGAGTGCTCGTACCCGTCGCGCCACACGGTGAGGTGGAGCCACTCGGACAGCGCGTTGACCACCGACACGCCCACGCCGTGCAGGCCGCCGGACACCTTGTAGCCGCCGCCCTCGCCGAACTTCCCGCCGGCGTGCAGCACGGTCAGCACGACCTCGGCGGCCGGGCGCTTCTCCTTCTCCATCGTGTCGACCGGGATGCCGCGACCGTTGTCGGTCACGGTGACCGAGTTGTCGGGGTGGATCACGATCTGGACCTCGTCGGCCTCGCCGGCCAGGGCCTCGTCGACAGCGTTGTCGACAACCTCGTAGATCAGATGGTGCAGGCCGCGGGCACCGGTCGAGCCGATGTACATGCCCGGGCGCTTGCGGACCGCCTCGAGGCCCTCGAGGACGGTGATGTCCTGGGCACCGTAGCTCCTGTTGTCCTGCTTGCCCTTGCCCCGCTTCTTTGGGGTGTTGCCGTCCTTATCCGCCTTGTCGGCCAAGCCGTCCCTTCCGTCGTAGCGCGGGACCCGTCCGAGACACCCCCGCACACCGTGAAAAACCCCGGCCCCGTGACTCTTCGCGCACGGACCGGGGCGCTACATAAGACCGCTCTGAATACTAGCAGGCTACCCCCTGCATCGGACGTCTGCGAATCACACAAAATGCCCGCAAATCGCGACAAAACGAGCACATTTGCGCAACGCCTCGCACGCGCTCGTCAGCCCCGGTTCGCCCCCGAACCCACGACGAAGCGCAAACGCTCCACTCGACGGGGTTCGGCGACGGCCTCCAGGTGCTCGTTGAGGCGCGCCGTCAGGTCCGGTGCGAGCAGCTCCAGCTCGTGCGCCCAGACCCCCGATTCGCACGTCACCGTGACCGTGCCGTCGCGCTCGGAGCTGGGCGCGGCGGCGGCCGCCAGCGCGGGTCCAGCCACCGGCGCCCACGCCGACTGAACCGAGGCGAGCAGACCTGCCGGGCGGGCGGCGCCGACGGCGTGGGACAGCGCGTGAGACAACGGCCGAGGTGCGAGGCGCCTCACGCCACCACCGGGCCGAGCAGAGCGCCCGCCCCCACGCGAATCAGCTCGTCCTCCGCCGCACCCGGCACATGGTCGGCCTCGGTGGCGGTCACGATCGCCTGACCGGCGGAGCGCAGCAGCTCCGCCAGCAGCCCGCGGCGCTCGGCGTCGAGCTCGGACATCACGTCGTCGAGCAGCATCAGCGGCGGGCGGCCGCGGCGGGCGCTGAGCAGCTCGCGCTCGGCGAACAGGAGCGCGAGCAGCGCCGTCCGCTGCTGGCCCTGGGAGCCGTAGGCGCGCAGGGTGACGCCGTCGAGCCGCAGTCCAAGCTCGTCCCGATGGGGCCCGTGCGCGGTGAACCCACGGTCGAGATCGGCGGCGCGGCGCTCGGCCAGCTCGGCGGCGAGCCCATCCGCATCCGCGGCGGCCGACCGCGGGCGGTAACGCACCTCGGCCGGCCCGGGCAGGCCGAGCTGGCCCGCCAGCCGGCCAAAGGGCTCCTGAAGGCCGTCGACCGCCTCCGCCCGGTGCTCCATCAAGGCGATCCCCTCGCGTGCGAGCTCGGCGTCCCAGGCGTCGAGCGCCGACGGGGTCGCGGCGCCGGCGCGGATCCGGCCGAGCAGGGCGTTGCGCTGGGCCAGCGCGCGCGAGTAGGCGGCTCGCGCCCCCGCCCGGGCCGGCCAGAGCGCGGCGACCACCTGGTCGAGGTGCGCGCGGCGCGCGGCCGGAGCGCCCTTGACGAGCTCCAACCGCTCGGGCATGAAGACGCTCACCAGCGGCCGAGCGTCCAACGTCGCCAGGCTGTTGACAGCCGCCCCGTCCACGCGCAGGCGCTTCGCCTCGCCGGGCTCGAAGCCGACCTCCAGCCGGTGGGCGGCGTCGTCGTCACAGGTGTCGACAACCACGCGGGCGACGCTCGCGCCGCGGCGGACCAGCTCGCGCTCGTTGGAGGTGCGTGGCGAGCCGCCCGTGCAGCCGAAGTAGACGGCCTCCAGCAGGTTGGTCTTGCCGGCGCCGTTGGGTCCGACCACGACGGCGAGACCGGCTGGCACCTGCAGCTCGGCCGCCTCGTAGTTGCGGAAATCGCGCAGCTCGAGGCGGGTGACGATCACGGGCCCGGTGGTCGCGACCAAGCAGCCCGAGGACGCAGGCTCGAAGCCTTGCCAGGCAAGGCGAGAGCCGAGGACACCGGGATGCGCCGGTACCCGCCCATCAGACGTTCAGGCGAATCGGCATCACGAGGTAGACGAAGTCGGATCCCTCGGCGCCCGACTGGATCAGGCCCGGCCGCAGCGGGCTGATCAGCTTCAGGATCAGCTCCTCCGACTCGGCGCTCTCCAGTCCCTCGCGGAAGAACTCGGGGTTGAAGCCGATCTCCAACGGTTCGCCCGCGAACGGAACCGGGAGCGACTCGCTCGCCTCGCCGACGTCCGGCGTCTGGGCGGAGACGTCCAGGCTGCCCTCCGCGAATCGCAGCCGCAGCGGCGCGTTCTTCTGCGCCAGCAGACCCACTCGCCGAACGACCTCCAGCAGCTCGTCCCGGCTCACCCGCAGCTCGTGCTCGTAGGACTCGGGGAGCAGCTGCTGGTAGTTCGGAAAGCGCCCCTCGACGAGGCGGGACGACAGCACCACGTCGGCGACGGTGAACACCACCTGGTTCTCGAGCGCGGCGACGCCGATGCTCTCGCCGTCGCCGGCGATGCGAGCCAGCTCCTGGAGCGTTCGGGCGGGAACGTTCGCCTCGAGCGACCCGTCCAGCGCCGCCTCGAGCTTGGTCTCCCTCACGGCCAGCCGGTACGAGTCGGTCGCGACCATGCGCAGCTCGCTCCCGGTGGCCGTGACCAGCACGCCGGTGAGGTGCGGCCGCGTCTCGTCTCGCGACGCGGCCCGCGCGACGCGGGCGATCGTGTCGACGAAGGCTCCCGCGGGAACCGTCATGCCGCCCTCGCTCGGGGCCTGCGGCAGCTTCGGGAAGTCCTCGGGGGGCAGCGTGCGCAGGTGGAACTTGGACGGTCCGGCCACCACCTCGACGTCCTGCTGGGCGCTGCGGTACTCGAGCGTCAGCTGGTCGGTCGGGAGCGAACGCACCACATCCAGCAGCAGGCGACCGGGGATCACCGCCTGGCCGGGCGAGGACTCGCCCGGCTCGAGCGTTACGCGCACACCGAGCTCCATGTCGGTGGCCTCCAGCTCCGCCCGTCCGTCCTCGACCTTCAGGAGAACGCCGGCCAGCGTCTGGATCGGGCTGCGCGTAGATGCTCCGCGAACGGCGATGCCGAGCTTCGCGAGGAACGTTTCACGGGAAACGGTGAGCTTCAAGTTCTACTACCTGACCTTGAATTTGTAGTGCCTGTCGACACGTCGATAGAGGCGCGAATTCGGCTTAAGGAAAGGGAAGCCGGCTGTGGATTGTCGCACTGACATCGGCCGTTATGCGCGGTGGCCGAGGCGACGGTGGAGGTTGTCGACCGCGTTGCGCACAGCCACGTCGGTTCTCATCGCCGCGTTGATCCGGTTGACGGCGTGCAGGACGGTGCTGTGGTTGCGCCCGCCGATGCCGCGACCGATCTCCGGCAGGCTGTGCTCGGTCAGCTCGCGCGCGAGGTACATGGCGACCTGACGAGCGGTTGCGACGGTGGGGCGACGATCGCGGGCCAGCAGCGCGCCGCGCTCGACGCCGAACTCCTGTGCCGTGGCATCCAGGATCTCGGACAGACCACAGGCGTCCGGCGCGGTGTCCTCGCCCAGGCGCCGCAGCACGTGCCGCACGAGCTCGGGCGTGGCCTGCTCGCCCTTGAGCGAGGCGTAGGCCACCACGCGGATCAGGGCGCCCTCGAGCGCACGCA
>Ga0268253_10000058_pt1 | contig 32425 bp, 31 predicted proteins | sample AgamicMgMarz_FD_200250 | JGI IMG/M metagenome (GOLD analysis project Ga0268253, IMG submission 200250) | Agave microbial communities from Guanajuato, Mexico - Mg.Ma.rz (v2) (version 3) | ecosystem: Host-associated > Plants > Phyllosphere > Phylloplane/Leaf | place: Guanajuato, Mexico... | reverse complement strand
GAGCCGAACGCCGCGCGCGTCCCCGAGGCGCTCAGCAGCGCGATCGCGACCGCGTCCGACAGCGGCGCGTCCAGCAGCGTCGCGGCCGCCACCGCGGCTCCGACTCCGCCGCACACGGCGGTCGGGTGCCAGCCGCCGTCGTACAGCGTCGGATGGCCGGCGCGGGCCACGGCCGCCATCGCCTCGAAGCCACGTGCGAACGCCGCGAGCGCGTCGCCCACCGTCAGCCCGAGCTCGGCCGCCACCACCAGCGCCGCGGGGGCCGTCGGCGCGCTCAGGTGCGCGATGCCCGGCAGATAGGTGTCGTCGAAGTCCAGCACGTGGCCGGAGGTGCCCGCGAGCACCACGGGGTCCCCAGACGCGCGCGCGGCGCGGGTGGCGGGCTCGTCGCGACCGCCGGCGGCGCAGGCGAGCCAGTCGAGCAGGGCGGTGGAGTAGCGCGGATCACCCATGGTCAAGTCGCTCGCGGAACTGTTTCGCCCCCATGATTTCCACCCCGTGCGCGCGCACGCGCGCGACCAGCTCGCGATCGGAGGTCACCACGGTGAGCTCGGTCGGGTCGGCGGCCGCCGCGACCAGGTCGGCGATGTCGTCGTCGGCCGCGTTGCGACCGGAGCGCGAGGCGAAGCGGACGTCGATGTCGCCGGCGTCCTGGACGTCGAAGGGACGGCCGTCGAAGACCACCGTCACCGGGTCCTGGAGCACGTCCAGCTCATGGACGAGCTGCTGCATGGCGCCGGGGCGGTCGTGCCACCAGCCGGTCGGCCGTGAGCCGATCACGTTCATGCCGTCGACGATCCAGCGGGTCACGACAGTCCCGTGAGACGCTCGCTCTCCTCCCACAGCCACCGGCGGGCGTCGCGGACGTCGGCCTGGCCGTGGGTGCCCGCCTCGACCTTGTCCGGGTCGCGTCCGTGGACGAGCACCGTCGCGCCCTGCTTGACGATCTCCTCGGTCACGCGCCGAGCGAGCCCGCCGGTCGAGCCGATCACGAGGATGGTCTGCTCGGCGATCAGCCTCACTGGCGCTGCTTGCGCACATAGGCCACAAGCAAGCCGACCAGCAACAGGCCCGCGAACACCTGGAGGCCGATCCGAAGGACGTCGCTCTCGTCCTCTGTGAGGTTGCCGATGGCGCCGAACAGGACGGTCGCGCCGAAGAAGACCACGAGCGTCCAGAGCACGGTGTTGCGGTCCACGGGGGTGACGATACCCGCGGGGTACCCTCGGGCGGTGAGCGACCGACCGGTGCTGGCGGGGCTGCTGGGGGCGCTGGTGATCGCGTTCTCGGCGATCCTGGTGCGGCTGGCGGAGGTGTCGCCGACGACGGCGGCGTTCTTCCGCTGCGCGTACGCGCTGCCGGTGCTGGCGGTGCTGGCGTGGCACGAGCGGCGCCGCCACGGGCCGCAGCGGCGGCGCGACCGGCTGCTCGCGTTCATCGCCGGGGCGAGCTTCGCGGCCGACCTGATCTTCTGGACCTACTCGATCCAGGCGGTCGGCGCGGGACTGGCGACGGTGCTGGCCAACGTGCAGGTCGTGCTGGTGGCGGTGCTCGCGTGGGCGGTGCTGGGCGAGCGACCGGCGTCCCGAACACTGCTGGCGATCCCGATCGCGTTGACGGGAGTGGTGCTGATCTCGGGGGTGGTCGGGTCGGGGGCGTACGGAGACGACCCGCTGATGGGCGTCGTCTACGGGCTGCTCACGGCGATCACGTACGCGTTCTTCCTGCTGATCCTGCGACAGGCGGGGAGCAGCGAGCGTCCGCCGGCGGGACCGCTGTTCGACGCGACGCTGTCGGCAGCCGTGTGCTCGGCGATCGCCGGGGTGGCGATCGGGAACATCGACTGGGTGCCGGACGCGGAGGCGCAAACGTGGCTGGTTGTGCTGGCGCTGTCGTCGCAGGTGCTGGGGTGGATGCTGATCTCGGTGTCGCTGCCGCGGCTGCCGGCGGTGCTGACGTCGATCGTGCTGATGCTGCAGCCGATCGGCACGGTGGTGCTGGGGGCGCTGCTGCTGGACGAGGCGCCGTCGGCGGTGCAGCTGGGCGGCGTGGCGATCGTGGTGGGCGCGGTGGGGTTGGCGACGACGGGAGCGCGCCCGCGCGCGCCGATGCCACAATCCGCGTGATGCCGCACTACCAGCGCGCCGGTTGGTTCACCAAGAACGTGTTCAACCGGGTGGTGGCCGCGTTGACGCGGATGGGGGTGAGCGTGATGGGCTCGCGGGTGCTGGAGGTGCCGGGGCGCAAGAGCGGAGAGCCGAGACGGACCCCGGTGAACCTGATGACGTTCGAGGGGCAGCGCTACCTGGTGGCCCCGCGGGGGCATACCCAGTGGGTGCACAACCTGCGGGTGTCTGGCTCGGGCCGGCTGCTGGTCGGACGGCGTGCGGAGGAGTTCTCGGCGGTGGAGCTGCCCGACACGGACAAGGCCCCGCTGCTTCGCGCATATTCGAAGAAGTGGAGCTGGGAGGTCGGGCAGTTCTTCGGATGGGTCGGAGCGGACGCGCCGGACTCGGAGCTGCGGCGGATCGCACCGGACCACCCGGTGTTCCGGATCAGCTGACCTCGCGCAGGCGGCCGGTCTCGATCTCGTAGACGTAGCCGGTGATCTTGTCCGTGTGCGGGACGAACGGGCTCGTTTTGATCTTGTCGATCGAGTTCTTGACGTTCTGCTCGAGGTCGTCGAAGGCGTGGGCGCGCCAGTCGGGCCTTTCGCCGGTCTCGTCCTCGAGCTTCTGCGCGAACTCGTCGTCGGTGAAGGTGAGCATTCCGCAGCCGGTGTGGTGGATGAGGATGATCTCCTCGGTGCCGAGCAGGTTCTGGGAGATGGCGAGGCTGCGCAGGGCGTCGTCGGTGACCACGCCGCCGGCGTTGCGGATGACATGAGCGTCGCCCTCCTGGAGGCCGAGGAGCTTGGCGGGATCGAGGCGGGCGTCCATGCAGGCGAGGACGGCCAGCTTGCGGGCGGGCGGGAGCGGGAGGTTGGCCTTGTCGAAGGTGGACACGTAGGCGGCATTGTTGTCGAGGAGGGTGTCGGTGAGCGTCGTCATGCGGCCGCCTGCAGGGGAGTCTCGGCGTTTCTCGGGTGTCTGAGCAGCGCCCCGTCGTCGGCGACTTCGTAGGTGCCGACGCGCTGGAGCGGCGGCGAGTAGGCGTGGAGGGTGGTGGCGGGCGCTTCGCCGGCATGTCTGACGCGGTGGATTGCTTCGCGCGCGATCGTGACGGTGTCGCCTTTGTCGAGGGTGCGCTTCACCGCGCCGGTGATGGCGAGCCGCTCCTCGGTGATCGCGCCTTCCACGACCGTGATCGCGGCGGCGCTGTGGTCGTGATCGTGGAAGCCGGTGTCGTGGCCGGGCATCCAGCAGACGAGGTAGACCTCGACGTCGGCGTCGCGGTGGAGGAGCTGGTAGGTGCGCTCGTGCTGGTCGTGCCTGGCCAGGGGCGCCCAGTCGCGCTCCCTGCCGGCCCAGGTGCTGAGGGTTGCCGCGAGCTCGGCGGGTTGAAGCTCGATCATGCGGACTTGAGCGCCGGGACCCAGGTGTAGCCGAGAGCGCGGTTGGGGGAGCTGGTCTTGACGAGCTGGGCGAAGCCCTCGCCGAAGGCCTGCCCGACTGGGTCTTGGCCTTGGGAGTGCACCGGATAGTCGGTGCCGTGGACGAGCTGGCCGATGCCGACGGCGGTCGCGATCGCGCGGACGGCTCTCGGGCCATAGGAGGAGGTGTCGTAGAACGTGAGTGGGTCGGCGAGGGCGTGCTCGGCGTTCGGGCTTTGCTTCGCGGCGGCGCGCTCGGCCTGAAGCGGCGCCAGCCCTGCAAGGCCGGCGAAGATGGCCCTCAGGGTCGGGAGCTGAGGGCGAATCGCGTGGTGGAAGGTGTGCCAGGCGGCGTGCTGCTGAGCGACGTAGTCGGTGGCGGGGGACCACCAGGCTGGGTCGCCTGGCCCGCCGTTCGTTGCCGGGCCGGGATGGACGAACACCGGGGCGCCAGCATCGGCAACGGCGTCGAGCAGCGGGAGCGCTCCGCCGGCTCGCCGTGGGGTGGCGAGCCGGTTGGCGGGAAGGCAGACGCCGGCGGCGCCAGCGGCAATGGCTTCCCGGGCGAGCTCGGCCTCGCCTTCGCCGGCCAGGGCCTCCGGAGTCGCCGCCCACCAGCCGAGCTCGGGTGGCAGTTGCGTGGTTGCTTCTTGCCAGGCGGCGATGACGGCGAGGGTGTCGCGGGCGGGGAGGGCCTCGAGGCCTACGGGGCTCGAGAGAGCTACGAGCGCCCGGTCGACGGTGAGTCCGTTGGCGAGCTCCTCCGGATCGTGATCGCGCGGATCGACATCGAAGGCAGGCTCGCCCGGGAGCTCGATGCGCCAGCGATAGTCCTGCCAGCGGGCCCTCGGAGGAGCGCTACGCCGCTCTAGAACGCGAAGAACGGCTTCGGGCCAGAGGTGCTGGTGGACGTCGACGGAGCGCATTGATAGGGCACTGTAGCGCATTGTCTATAAAGTTGGTCGACAATACGGTCTTTGTGATCACCAAGCGCCGACCGCAATCGTCTCTCAGGGGAGGTATCCCGACGGGTGTTGCCCTGCATGAAGCGCGTAGCTGGGCTTGTCGCGGTCGGCGGGGGCGGAACGGCTGGTTCTCTTGTCACGGGCTTCGCGAAGCTCGACGACGAGCGCTACGGGTCGTCCACTCTCCACGGGCTGGTTGCCCCGCCCGTAAGGCGCAGCGGCCAGCTCTGCCGAAAGGTCACCGCGCGCGTCTTCGACCCACTCACCACCGCTGCCGTGTCCCGGTCTTCCACATAGCGCCGCCCGCCAACTTCCAGCGCGATCGTCGTCGTTGCCGGCTCGCGCGACACGTCGACGGCCGTTATCTTGATCTGCCGCACGCGTGGTCCCCGCACCACGATGCGGGTCTTCCGCGACTCGTCGCCACCGTACAGCAGCTTCGCCACAGCCTCAGGCGTTGCGACCTCGAGTAGCGCCGCGTCATCCCCATCCACCGCCTCCGCCCAAGCCGCCACCGCCCGCCGCGCCGCTGCCTCCAGCACGTCCGGTGCGAAGCGCGCATCGGCAAGCGACAGGTCGAGCGCCTGCTCCCGCGCCGTCCCGTCGAACTCCACCACCGCCAGATCCGCCGTCGTAAACCCCGGCGGTAGGCCATCCGCAACCGCCAACTCGGTCAAAGACTCGTCCGCCAGCCGCGTATCCGACCACGGCGACGCCACGATCTCCGAATCCAAGTGGTGGTCGCCCTCCGCTCGCTGCTCGATCGACACCACCTTCCACGCGGCATCGCCCGCCCGCGCCAGCGTCCAGTACTCGCACAGCGTGATCTGCTCCGACTTGGACTCCTTCCGCATGATCTTCCGGCCCGAGCGGTCGATCACGAACGCCCGCAGCGACGCCGTGATTCGCACCACCGCCCGATCCTCCGTGTCGTCCTCCCGGTTCACCAGCCCCACGTACTCGATCTTCGGCGTCCCAATCACCGACACCCGGTTGTGCCAGCCCTTCGCCTCGAAGTCGTCCAGCCGGCGCGTCCACTCCACCATCAGGTCGTCCCCCACCAGCGACGACAACCGCTCCACGTCGCGCGCGTCCCACGCCTCCTGGCACTCCACGAACAGCCCTCGCGCGTGCGCCTCCAGCTCGTCAGCCGCGAAGTAGGGGTCATCCGAAGCCGCCTCCGCCGACGCGGTCCGCACCCGCCGATCCCGCTCCCGCACCTTCACCCGGTAGCGCCAGCTGTGGATCGCGAACCACACCAGGAACAGCCCGAACAGCCCAAAGAAGAACACCGCCACGATCGGGTTCCCCGACCCGGAGCCGCTGCCCGACCCACCGCCGCCCGAGAACCCGCCGCCGCCTCCGCCCCCGCCGCCGAATCCCGAGCTCCCGCCGCCTGCCTGCGCCCACGCGGACGCCGCCCACACGCAGGCAACCAACCACCAAGCCGCCACACCAGACACCAAACGCCTCACGAGCCACCCATGCTACGGCCCCCACCTGCCCCGTCGGGGTAACCCCCGCAACCCCCGATCTCCGCAAATTGCGCGCGACCTATTCGCGAAAACCAGCAGTCCGGGTTAGGTTCGGAACTTGTGAAGCGGCGGGGACTCACACGCAAGATTCTGCGGGCCACGGCGCTCGCCGCGCTCACCTCGGCTGCCTTCGCGGCCACCGCCCAGGCCCGTGTCGTCGAGCCCGTCTGGGTCACCAAGCGCGTCGATGTGGCCCAAGGCCAGACCAAGTCGGTCACCCTCAGGTGCCCCGCTCGCGCCGTTGCCCTCAACGGCGCCGCCCCCCACGCCGCCAGCTCGATCCCCGCTATCGACGCCCGGCGCTGGACCTTCCGCTTCATCCGCTCCGGCAACGCGGTCCTGCGCTGCGTTCGCCTCCGTCTCCCCCACAGCGTCCATCGCGTCAGCCTCGTCGTCGGCACCGTCTTCGAGCCCGTCTTCGAGCTCCCGCCCGGCTTCACTCAGCAGATCGCCGTCCGGTGCGCCTCCGGCCAGGTGCCCACTGGCTGGGGCCTCGAGCGCCGCACCCACGACAACGGCCTCGCCATCGTCGGCGCCGTCCCCACCAAGCACGGCTGGCTCTTCTCCGTCAGGAACACCGCTCCCATCGGCGCCGCCGGCTCCCTCGCCATCCGCTGCCTCAAGAAGAAGCAGCGCGCCCCGACCGGCCAGCACCACTCCTTCTCCACGCGGGTCGCCTCCTTCACCGAGCGCGTCGAGGGCGGCCTCACCGCCAGCCGCGCCTGCGCCTCCAACGAGTACAGCGTGGCCACGGGCGTCTCACCCGCCGGCGATCTCGTTCTCAGGGGCACCACCCTCACCGGCGAGCGCGATGCCGAGTGGAACCTCTCCAGTGCCACCGGGGCCACGGCGGTCCAGACCAGCCTGATCTGCCTGGCCCGCAACACCGGCTTCCACCGCTAGCTAGCCCGGCGTCCCCCGCAGCTCCGGCTGGCGCAGCGTCGCCTCCCAGTCCACCGCGACCTCGCCGTCCGGCGAAACGAGCACGTCGATCGGCGTCCCCACCCGCGACTCGTTTCCGGGGCGCAGGCGTGCGAGGACCAGCAGCGGCACCCTGTCGACGACCTTGACCGTGCTCCCGTTCGCCAGCTGCAGCGCGATCTGCCACTCGTCGCGCTGGTCGACCCGCGACCGCAGCGGTGTCAGCGACACCAGCCCCGCGGATGCCAGGCTCCACTCGCCGCGGCGCTCGTCCAGCTCCTCCCGGTGCCCGTTCCCGTCGTGGATCTCGATCGTCCCGGGCTCCGGCCACTCCTCGCGCGGCGGCCAGTCGTACTGGTCGTGCGCCGTCGGGAACGTCAGCTTGGCGCCGATCCACTCGCCGGTCGCCGTCCAGTCCACCGCGGCCACGCTGCGGTCGTGGTCGTGCGCCAGCACCATCACCCCTGCCCCGGGCCCGACCACGCCCCTGATCTCAGGCGGGATGTGCTGGCGGATGCAACTCTCCGCGTCGCCCTCCGGCCGGCGCACGGTCATCCGCACCAGCGCCACCTCGAGCACCTGCCCGTTGGCCTCGAGCGCCGGCAGGTCGGCCAGCGCCGTGATCACCGCGGCGCACGAGATCCGGCACCCGCGCAGCCGCTCGGTGACCTGCGGGTCGACCTCGAACTCGATCGTGTCCCGCACGTCCGGCTCTACCAGCGGCGCCGGGTCGCCCTCGACCCGCCACTCGAACTCTGGCGCAGGCGGAGATGAAGAGGGACGCGCGGGCAGGGGCGCGGGTGGCCCGGGCGGCCCTTCCGCGAGCGCCCGCAGCAGCCCGCGACGCCGCACGCGCTTACGGAGCTCGTTGAAATCGATTCGTCGGTCGGGCACGCCTGCCTCCCCGATCGAGCGTAACCCACCCGGATAGCATCCGACCCCGCTATGGACTTCTGTTTGAGCGACGAGCAGCGCGAAATCCAGCGTCTGGTCCGGGATTTCGCTCAGGGCGAGGTAAAGCCGGTCGCCGAGGAGCTCGACCGCACCAAGAGCTTCCCGTACGAAATCGTGCAGAAGCTGGGGAAATTGGGCCTGATGGGCATCCCCCACCCGCAGGAGTACGGCGGCGGGGGAGCCGGCAACCTGGCCTACACGCTCGCCATCGAGGAGCTCGCGCGCGTGGATTCGAGCGTCGGCATCACGGTCGCCGCGCACACCTCCCTGGGCACCTGGCCGATCGTCGCGTTCGGCTCCGAGGAGCAGAAGCAGGAGTGGTTGCCGGCCCTGTGTGCGGGGGAGCGGTTGGCGGCGTTCGGGCTGACGGAGCCCGAAGCGGGAAGCGATGCGGGGAACACGCGAACGAGGGCGGTTCTCGAGGACGGGGTATGGGTCATCGACGGCGCCAAGCAGTTCATCACCAACGCCGGGACCGACATCACGGGTCTGGTCACGATCACCGCCCGCACCGGGGATGACGAGATCTCGAACATCCTGGTGCCGAGCGGGACGCCGGGTTACGAGGTCGGCGAGCCCTATCGCAAGATGGGCTGGAACGCGTCCGACACCCGGCCGCTGACGTTCAGCGATTGTCGGGTGGAGGAGGAGCGATTGTTGGGAGCTCGAGGCCAGGGCTTCCGCCAGTTCCTGCAGACGCTCGACGGCGGGCGTATCGGCGTCGCCGCCATGGGCCTCGGCCTCGCGCAGGGGGCCTTGGACGAGGCCCTGGCCTACGCGAAGGAGCGGATCGCCTTCGGCCAGCCGATCTCCAGGTACCAGGCGATCCAGGCCAAGCTCGCGGACATGTCGACCGAGATCGAGGCCGCTCGCCTGCTCACCTACAAGGCCGCGCTCGAGAAGGACGCCGGCAAGGCGTTCGGCCTCACCGCCGCCCAGGCCAAGCTCAAGACCGGCCGGCTCGCCGTGCGCGCCGCCGAGGAGGCCGTCCAGATCCACGGCGGCTACGGCTACATCGAGGAGTACCCCGTCTGCCGCTTCTACCGCGACGCCAAGATCCTCACGATCGGCGAGGGCACCGACGAGGTGCAGCAGATGGTGATCGCGCGGGCGCTGGGCTGCTAGCCGGCCGCCTCGATCCGCGCCAGCTCCTCCGGGTCCACGTGCCCGCCGCCCAGCTCCACCCCGGGCGGCAGCTCCACGTGCAGCTCGCTCGACGTGTCGATCCGCAGCCGGCCCGCCCGCGCCGTCTGGTCGAGCACGTGGCCGCCGCGGCGGCGGTCCTCGGTGATGAAGTGCAGGTGGTACCCGGCGACCTCCAGCCCGCTCGCGTAGTCCGGGAAGCGGAACCCCACCAGCGTGCCGGTCACGTCGCGGAGCTCGAACACCCGCTGCTCGGCGGCCACCTCCGCCAACGGCCGGTAGGGCGGCCGCTGGCCCGGGATCGAGCGGGCGCGCACCAGCTCGAAGTCGCCGTCGAAGCGCACCGCGCAGACGGGGCCGGCGGCCGCGAGCTGTCCCGCGAGATCGTCGGTGGCGAGGTCGACGGTGGCGCTGAACGGCACGACGACCGCGAACGGGGTCCGCTCCGACGGCGGCACCGGGTGCACCAGGCCGTCCACGTCGGCCCGGTAGAAGCGCCCGTCCAGCGCGATCATCTCCCCGTCCAGCCCGTTCACGGTGCCGAGCCCGAGGTCGCCGTGCTCGGCGAGCTCCGCGAACGTGAGGTCGCCCTCGTAGGCCCCGTCGAGCAGCGCCGCGATCGTCGAGGCCTGGAACAGCACGTGCGGCGCCCGGTCGGCGTGTGCCTCCAGCCGCCGCAGGGCGTGCACGTGGAGGTTCGAGACGAGCCGCTCGTCCAGCATCGGCGCATCTTGATCCACGGGCGCGAGAGGCGTAGCGTCGCTTGTGACTGCAACCCCCGACGGAGGAGGACTCCATGGCCGATGCCGGCCTATTCATTGGTTGGGGTCAGGTCGTACGCGGGCGTGAGGGCCCGGCGATCGACGGCTTCAACGAGTTCGTCGAGTTCACCGGGCAGCTCCAGGGCGACGGGCGGATCGAGGACTTCGAGATCTGCTTCCTCGACCCCCACGGCGGCGACCTCGCCGGCTTCATCCTGCTGCGCGGCAGCCTCGCCCAGATGGACGCGCTCAGTGACGACGACGAGTTCCTGCGCCACATGACGCGCGCCGACCTGCACGTCGAGAACCTCGGCGTGGTCCGGGCCTCGCTCGGCGAGCGCATCGGACGCGCGATGGCGATCTACCAGGAGGAGATCGGCGCGCTCGCATAGGCGTCGTCGACGCACGGCGGCGGCAGCGCCCTAGTCTGCCCCGCCATGCGTCGCGCCCTCGTCCTGTGGCTGCTGCTGTTCGGCGTCTACGCGGCCACGCTCGGACTTCACGACCAGACCGGCGACGCGGCCCACTACCTGCTCGCCACCGAGTCGCTCCAGCACGACGGTGACGTGGACGTGCTCAACCAGTACGCCGAGCGCGGCGTGCGACCTCGGGGCGAGCTCACCGCCGGCCGCCTCAACGAGCCCTACGGGATCGGCTTCCCGCTGCTGATCCTGCCCGCCCACGCGCTCGGCGGCGACGACGCCGTCGAGCTGTTCCTCGCCGCGATCGCCGCGCTCGCGATCGCGCTCGCCTACGCCCTGGCGCGCAAGGCCGCCCCCGACCCCTGGGCGCTCGGCGCCGCCGCCGCGATCGGCCTCAGCCCTCCTCTGCTCGCCTACGGCACCGCCATCTACCCCGAGCTGGCCGCCGGCGCCGTGCTCGCCGGCGCCGCTCTGCTCGCCGTGCGCCTCGACTCGCAGCCGAGCTGGCGCCTCGCGTTCCCCTGCTTCCTCCTGCTCGGCACCCTGCCGTGGCTGGGCGTCCGCTTCGTGCCCGCCGGCATCGTCGTCGGGCTGGTCGCCGCCCGGTCGCTGTGGCACTCGCACCGGCGCACGCTCACGATCGGCAGCGTGGAGGTGGCCCTGTTCAGCGTTGCCCTGTTCGTCGGCATCAACGAGGCCCTCTACGAGGGTCCGACGCCGTACTCGGCCGCCGACTCCGCCACCGGCGCCTCGAGCGTGGCCGACTACCTCGAGCGCGTGCCGCGCGTGGCCACCCTGTTCGTCGATCCCGACTTCGGCCTGCTGCGCTGGGCGCCGCTGTTCGCGCTCGTCTTCCTCGGGCTCTGGTGGCTCTGGCGCGCGCGCCACGACCACCTCGCCCGCGCCGTCTCGCAGCTGTACGAGGTCGAGCTGACCGCCGGCCTCTGCGCCGCTGTGCTCGCCGTCCAGCTCGGCGTGGCCGTCGCGCTCGCCCCCAGCGCCGACACCCTCCCCTTCGCGGGCCGCCACCTGATCCCGGCCCTGCCGCTGGCCGCGCCGCTGGTCGCCCTCGGCCTGCGCCGCGCGCCGCGCGCGGGCGTCGCGCTGGCGCTGGTCACGGTCGCGATCTCGGCCGCGCTCTACGTGGAGGCGCGATCGGGCGACGGCGCGCTCCGCGCAGCCTCCCACCAGCTCTCGAGCCGCCCCACGAACACGCTCGGCTTGTCGACGTAGATCCGAGCGCCGTACTCGAACGCCTCCTGCTGCAGCCCGCGCTGGCGGTTGTCGAGGATCACGTCGAATCCGCGCAGCACGGGCTCGGCGCCGTTGAGCGCGCTCGCGTGCCGGTGCGCCCACTCCCGCAGGACGGTCAGGTCGTGCTCGTCGCCGAGCCGGTCGGACAGCTCGTGCGCCTCGTCGGCCAGCGCGCTGATCACCGGCTTCCAGCTGTCCTGGAGCAGCTGCAGGTCGTACCAGAGGTCCTTCGTCCGCTTGCGCCACTCGTGCATGCGCTCTGCGGTCGGCGCCTTTCGGGCGGCGCGGAAGTCGCGGCGGCCCTGGCGGTAGATCCGCCCCAGCCCCTCCTCGAACGCCTCGAACCCGTCTGTCTCGAGCGGCCAGTCGGCCACGCGCTCGCGGGCCTCGCCGAGGGTCTCGACCGCGCCCTTCGCCGCCGGATTGAGCGACCCGGCCGACGTGCGAAAGCGGTGCGCCACCAGCGCCGGGCGCAGCCGGGTGCCCGCGCCGGGCAGCTCGCCGTAGCGATCCTCGAGGTCGCCCAGGGTCGCGAGCATCACGTCGGCGTCGCGCACCCCGGCCAGCTCTCGCGCCGTGTCGCGGAAGCACGTGTTCTCGGCCCGGAAGACGCGGTCGCCCAGCTCGCCGCGCACGAGCCGCAACAGCGCGCGCAGCTTCTTCATGTCCTTGCGCGCCTCGTGGACCGCCTCCTCGCGCGTGCTGTCCGACCGGCCGCGCAGCTGGTCGAGCGCATGGTCGATGCGCCCGAGCGCCACCCGCCGCACCTCGTCAGGGACCGGCTCCCCCGGGTTCAAGCGGAAGCTGCGCGAGGACATGCTTCGAGCCTACCCCGGTCCGGCTAAAGCTCGCGCTCCAGCAACTTCGCTGCCGCGCTGGCCGGGTCGAGCCGGCGCGCGACGACCTCGTCGAGCAGCTCCTGTACGGACTCGTCCTCGCGCAGCTGCTCCTCGAGGCGCCGGCGCAGCCGCGCGGCCGCCAGCGCCATCACCTCGTTCATCAGGTTGCGCCGGCGGCGCTCGGCCAGCGTGCCCTGCTCCTCGATGAACGCGTGGTGCTCGTGGATCTTCTCGGCCAGCTCGTCGATCCCCTCGGAGCGGCTGGCCTCCGTCTTCACGATCGGCACCCGCCAGCCCTCCTGCGGCCCGAGCGACAGCGTCCCGCGAATCTCGCGGACCATCGTGTCGGTGAGCGGGTGGTCGGACTTGTTGACCACGATCACGTCGGGGATCTCCATCACGCCCGCCTTGAGCGCCTGGACGGAGTCGCCCGATCCGGGCATCAGCACCAGCACGACGGTGTCCGCGTGGTCGATGATGTCGACCTCGGCCTGACCGACCCCCACGGTCTCGAGGAAGACGTCGTCCTTGCCGCTCGCGTCCATCAGCAGCGCCGCCTGGAGCGTCGCCTCGGACAGGCCGCCGAGCGATCCGCGGCTGGCCATCGAGCGGATGAACACGCCCGGGTCGAGGAAGTGGTCGGCAAGCCGGATGCGGTCGCCCAGCAGCGCGCCCTGGGTGAACGGCGAGCTCGGGTCGATCGACAGCACGGCCACCTCGCGGTCGCGCCCGCGCGCGTTCTCGATCAAGCGCCCGATCAGCGTCGACTTGCCCACGCCGGGTGGCCCCGTGAAGCCGACCACGCCGGCTCGCCCGGTCTGCGGATAGACCTCGCGGACGAGCGCCCAGCCCTCGGGGTCGTCGTTCTCGACCAGCGAGATCGCACGAGCGAGCGCCCGCTTGTCACCGGCAAGCAGGCGCTCGGCAAGATCGGCCGCGGTGTTGCCAGGGGCAGCCACGGCCGCCAATCCTAGGCTCGGACGCCTGATACGGTCCGACTGGTGCGGATCGAAGCTCCCGTTCCGTGGCTTTAGACGAGACCAGTCAGCCGATCGAACTGCTCGTCTCGGTGAGCCGGGAAGCCCCCGGCACGCTGGGCGCTCAGATCGAGGACCAGTTCCGGCGCGCCATTCGCGAGGGCGCGCTGCGCCCCGGGGCGCGCGTGCCCTCGACCCGCGATCTCGCGCGCCAGCTGGGCGTGTCGCGCCGGATCGCCGTCGACGCCTATGCGCAGCTCGCGGCGGAGGGGTACCTGGCGCTGCGCCAGGGCGCCCGCCCCCACGTCTCCGCGACCGCGGCGCTGGCGGGCGAGGCCGTGGCCGTGACCACCGATCGCCCGCCGCGCTGGGACTTCCGGCCCAGCGTGCCGGACGTCTCGACGTTCCCGCGCAACGCGTGGCTGCGCTCGCTGCGCGAGGCGGTCACCAACATCACCGACGCCGACCTCGGCTACGGCGACATGCGCGGAGTGGAGGAGCTGCGCACGGCACTGGCCGACTATCTCGGGCGCGTGCGCGGCGTGGTGGCCAGTCCGGGGAACATCGTGGTGACCTGTGGCTACTCGCAGGGACTGGCGCTCGTCTGCCAGGCGCTCGCGGCCGCCGGCGCCAAGCGGGTCGCGTACGAGAGCCCGACCTGGCCGGAGCAGGTGGAGACGGCCTTCCGCGCCGGCCTCGAACCGGTCCCGGTGGAGGTCGACGAGGGTGGCATTCGCGTCGACCGCCTCAAGCGCACGCACGCCGACGCCGTGGTCGTGACGCCCGCTCACCAGCACCCGATGGGCATGGTGCTGTCCGGCGAGCGCCGGACGCAGCTGCTGGCCTGGCTGCGCGCCCGCGACGCGATCGCGATCGAGGACGACTACGACGCCGAGTCCCGCTACGACCGGGCCGCCATCGGAGCGCTACAGGGGCTCGAGCCGGATCGGGTCGTGTACGCCGGCTCGCTCAGCAAGACGCTCGCGCCGGCGCTGCGGATCGGATGGCTCGTTGTTCCGCCAGCTCTGCTCGACGCCGTGGCCGAGGAGAAGATCATCGCCGACCGCGGCACCGGCCGTATCGAGCAGCATGCGCTGGCGGACTTCCTCGTGCGCGGCGAGCTCGACCGTCACCTGCGCCGGATGCGCGTCCGCTACCGCGCTCGGCGGGACGCGCTGATCGAGGCGATCGCGGAGGAGCTGCCGGAGGCGACCGTGCGCGGCATCGCCGCCGGGCTGCACGCGCTCGTGGAGCTTCCCGATACCGACGACGAGCAGGCGATCGTGGAGGAGGTGCGCGCGCGGCGGGTCCGCCTCGAGACCATGCGCGACTACTGGCCGGCCGACGACCTGCGGCCTCCGACGCTGATGCTCGGCTACGCGAAGATGTCCGAGCCCACGATCCGCGCCGGCGTGCGCGAGATCGCGGAGGCCGTGCGCGCCACGCGGGCTTAGGGCGGCTCAGGGCACGGCGCGCACGTCGAAAACCCAGACCGTGCGCACCGGGCGGCGCGGCTTGCCGGGCGTGTGGTCCCAGGACAGGTGCAGGTGGGGCGGGCAGCCGCGCGACGGCCTGCAGTGCGCGGGGTCGCCGTGGTTGGCGTCGCCATTCCAGCCCACCCACCTGAATGGCGGCCGGGTGTGGTTCTGGCGCGGCTCGGCCCACCTGGCCAGGCGAGCCAGCTCGCGCCAGCTGCCGCCGGGGCCCGGGTGGAGGTCCACGGCCAGGCCGAGCGGGTGCTCCCCGCGCCGCTCGTGACCCCTGGTCGCGTAGCCGTCGCCGACCTGCACGTGGTAGCGGCGGATCAGGTAGAGCACGTCCGGCAGGATGCGCCGGTCCACGCGCGCCCACGATTGGCCGGGGATCGTCACGAAGCGCCCGCCGCCGGTGAGCGCGCGCAGGCGCCCGGCGTTGCCGGGCGGGCCGTAGTCCACGCGCTCGCAGGCGAAGTCGAGCTGGTCGAGCACCTCGGCGCGCACGGTGTCACGGCCGGCGCCGCAGGTGGCCGTGTCGGTGACCCGGTCGCGCAGGACGATCGAGTCGGCGCCGCCGCCCCCGTCCGCCGAATCGCCGCCGGTGCCGCCGTCGAGCCGGTCGTCGCCCTCGCCGGCGGTGAGGACGTCGTACCCGGGGCCGCCGCTGAGCACATCCGCGCCGGCCGCCGCGGTCAGGGTGTCGTCGCCGGCGCCGCCGTCGAGAGTGGCAACCGCGGGGCCGGCGGCCAGCGGCGCGACCACGGTGAGCGTGTCGTTGCCGTCGGAGCCGGCGAGGTCGGCCGCCAGCGGCGCGCTCAAGGTGAGCACGTCGTCGCCGTCGCCGAGATCGGCCTGGATGCGGGTGGCGCCCGGGCAGAGCGCCTCGATGCCCTGCGGCATGCAGCCGGGGCCGAGCCTGAGCGGTGCGCCGGCATCGGCGACGGTGGCGCCCGGGCCGATGTCGATGACGTTGGTCTCGCCGGGGATCGCCGTGATGCGCAGCGCTCCGCCTTCGACCGAAACGGTCGCCGCGCGCGCGGGCGCCGCCGGCAGCAGCAACAACAAGGAGAGCGCGATCGCTGGGCGCACTCTCCATGTGTCGGCCGGAGTCGCCCTACTCGTAAGCCAGCGCCCGCAGCACGTCCAGCTTCGCCGCTCGCCGCGCCGGCCAGATCGCCGCCAGCACCCCGGCCAGCGCCGCCAGGATCAGCAGGATGACGAGCGTTCCGATCGGATAGGACAGCTCGAAGCCCTCGTCGGCCAGCGGCCGCGAGACCAGCGTGGCGAAGATCACGCCCAGGATCGTGCCGAGCACGGCTCCGATCAGCGCCGTGATGACCGCCTCGTAGCGCACCAGTCGCCTCACCTGCCTGCGCGACATCCCAACCGCTCGCAGCATCCCCAGCTCGCGCGTGCGCTCGTGGATCGACAGCGCCAGCGTGGTCACGATGCCCAGCAGCGAGATCACGATCGCCAGCGCCAGCATCACGTAGACCAAACCGAGCAGCTGCTGGATCTGCTCCTCCTGGTTGTCCTTGAGCTCCTGCTGGTTGAGCGTCTCCACCGTCGCGAACTTCGCCTTGACCTGCTTGGAGATCTCGTCCTGGACCTGAGCGGCGTTCGCGCCCGCGTCGAGCTTGATGAACGTCATGCTCGGATCGCGCGCGCCGAACTTCGAGCGCAGCGTGGCCTCGCTGACGACCAGGTTGCCGAGCAGGTCCGCGTTGTCCTTGACGGTGCCCTTGACCGTCAGCGTGTCCGTCTCCTCGATCGGCGTGCGCAGCTTGATCTGGTCCCCGACCGCGAGATCCTCCTTCTTGGCCCAGGCGTCGTCGAGCACCGCGCCGTCGCCGGGAAGCGACGACAGCGTGGCGGGCGAGCCCTTCTTCCAGTCGAGCGACAGGACGTCGTTCACAGTCGCCGGGTCGACCGCCGAGACGCGAATGTCCTTGCCCTTGTAGACGCCGCCGGTGAAGCTCAGCGAGGAGACCGTCTTCACACCCTGCACCTGCTCCGCCTGGCGCCCGGCGCTCGAGCTGATCGGCGAGAAGCCGTCGACGTTCTGGAGCACGATATCGCCCTGGAAGTTGCGATCGATCGCGTTGCCGATCGACGCGCTGATGCCGGCGGCGAAGACCGTCACGAACACCACCACGGCCAGGCCGATCATCAGCGCCCCGGCGGTGACCGCCGTGCGGCCCGGCTTGCGCACCGCGTTCTCGCGCGCCAGGCGCCCGGTGATCCCGCGCAGGCGCTCGAGCGGCCAGCCGATCAACGAGGCGAGCGGGCGCACCAGCCGCGGGCTGAACATCGAGACGCCGAACAGCGTGGCCACCGCCCCGCCGCCGACCAAGCCGGCCGCGGCGTTCGCGTCGTCGACCGACCCGAGCAGCCCGTAGGCGGCCATCGCGAGGCCGCCCACCATCAGCAGCACGGCCACCGCGGTGAAGATCCGCCCGCGCCCACGGCCCTCGGGCAGCTCGGCCTCGAGCAGCGCCGCCATCGGCGACACGCGCGTGGCCCGCAGCGCGGGCGTCAGCGCGGCCGCGAGCGTAACGACCAGCCCGACGACGACCGAGACGACGATCGTGCGTGTCTCGATCACCATGCCGGTGTTGGGGAGGTCGATGCCGAAGCTCTTGAAGACCGCGTTGAGGCCGGCGGCGAAGCCGATGCCGGCGAGCACGCCGAGGAAGGCCCCGAGCAGGCCGATGATCGTGGCCTCGCTGACCATCCCGGTCAGGATCTGCCCGCGGGTGGCACCCAGCGTGCGCAGCAGCCCGAGCTCGCGGATCCGCTGCGCGACGGTGATCGAGAACGTGTTGAAGATCAGGAAGCTGCCGACCAGCAGCGCCACCCCGCCGAACACCAGCAGGACCACCCGGAAGAAGCTCAGGTCGTCCTTGATGTCCTGCGACTGGCGCGCCGCTGCCTGCTGCCCGGTCTCCACGACCAGGCGCGGCGGCAGCACCCGATCGATGCGCTTGGCCAGCAGCTGAGGCGCCATGCCGGACGCGGCCTTCACCGAGATCCCGTCGAGCTCGCCCTGCTTGTCGGTCAGGCTCTGTGCCTCGGGGAGCGTGAGCTGCGCCGTGCTCGAGCCCCCCGACGAGGTGTCGCCCAGGCGCTGCAGCCCCACGATCTTGTAGTTCCTCACCCCCGCCTCGGCGGCGATCCGCAGGGTGTCGCCGATCTCGAGGTGCTCGCGGTCGGCGGTCGACGTGTCGATCGACGCCTCGGCCGGGGTTGTCGGCGGCCGCCCCTCCACATAGGTGAGCGTGTCGAACGGCTTGGTCGAGGTCGACGAGACGAACTCGGGCGCGAAGCTCGAGCTGAGCTGGTCGCCCTTTGCGTCGACGAAGCGGACGACCGAGAAGATGCCGCCCTCGGCCTTCTCGACGCCGTCGACCTTGCGCACGTCGTCGAGATAGCGCTCGGGGAACGGCGGCGGCGCGGGGTTCTCCCCCTGAGCCGTCGTGCTCGACGAGATGGCCACGTCGGTGCCCTTGTAGGCAACCTCGAAGATCTCGTCGAAGGACTTGTTGATCGTGTCGGTGAGGACGTAGCTGCCGGCGATGAAGGCGACGCCCAGCAGCACGGCGAGCACCGTGACGGAGGTGCGCAGCTTGCGCTGCGCCAGCCCGCGGAGGGAGACCTTCCTCACGCAACCGCCTTCATCAGCTCGATCACGTCGTCAGGGGTCCCGGCGGCGCCGTCGTGCACGATCTGGCCGTCGCGCAGCACGATCAGCCGATCCGCGTACGAGGCGGCCTCGGGGTCGTGAGTCACCATCACGACGGTTTGGCCGAGGTCGTCGACCGACTGGCGCAGCATGCGCAGGACCTCGTCGCTCGCCTTGGAGTCGAGGTTGCCGGTCGGCTCATCGGCGAATACCACCGCCGGCTTCGAGACCAGCGCGCGCGCCACCGCCACGCGCTGCTGCTGGCCGCCGGACAGCTCGGCCGGGCGGTGGGTGAGCCGGTCCGAGAGGCCGACCGTGTCGACCAGGCGGTGCAGCCAGTCGTCGTCGACGCCGTGGCCGGCGATCGAGAGCGGCAGCACGATGTTCTCCTCCGCCGTCAGCACCGGGATCAGGTTGAAGAACTGGAAGATGAACCCGAGCTTGTCGCGGCGCAGCTTGGTGAGGTCGCCGTCGTCGAGGGTGCTGATCTCCACGCCGTCGAGCACGACCGAGCCGGAGCTGGGGCGGTCGAGTCCGGCGAGGATGTGCATCAGCGTCGACTTGCCGGACCCCGACGGGCCCATGATCGCGCTGTATCGGCCGCGTTCGAAGCAGACGCTGACCCCGGCGAGCGCGTCGACTGCGGCATCCCCTTCGCCGTAGCGGCGACGTACGTCGGTGGCGGTCACGATCGAGTTCATGGGGCGCAGGGCGGCACGAAGGTCGCTTGCATGTAGTACGGGTAACCGGAAGGCTGCACCCCAATGGATCCGAGCGAGATGTGGGGAACGGGCGACTACAAGGCGGTCGCCGACAGGATCGCCTCGGCGGGGGAGACCGTGGTCGAGCGCGCGGGGATCGAGCCGGGCATGGACGTGCTCGACGTGGCCTGCGGCACCGGCAACGCGACCGTCCCGGCGGCGAAGCTGGCGGCGCGGGTGACGGGGCTCGACTTCGCGCCCGACCTGCTCGAGATCGCCCGCGAGTACGGGGCCGACTCGATGGTCGAGGTGGACTGGATCGAGGGGGACGCCCAGGACCTGCCCTTCGAGGACGACAGCTTCGACCGCGTCATCTCGTGCTTCGGTCACATGTTCGCGCCTGACCACGAGCGCACCGCGGACGAGCTGCGGCGCGTCTGCCGCCCCGAAGGGCGGATCACGATCGCGTGCTGGACGCCCCACGGCAAGATCGGCGAGATGTTCCGGCGCATCGGGGCGATCTCCCCGCCGCCCCCGGACGGCTTCCAACCGCCGACGCTCTGGGGCGACGAAGAGCACGTGCGCGAGCTGCTCGGAGAGGGCGTGGAGTTCGAGCGCCACCAGGTCGAGTGGAGCGGGGAGTCGGTGGAGGGCTACGCGGACTTCATGGAGAACAGCTTCGGGCCGCTGATCAACGCGCGCGAGCAGCTCGGCGACCTGGTGCACGAGACCTACCTCGGCTATCTGAACGACGTCAACGAAGCCGACGACGGCACGCTGCGCTTCCGCGGCGAGTACCTGGTGTCGGTGGCGCCGCCGGGCTAGTAGACGGGCGCGGCCCGCGGGAGCTGGCCTGCGACGGCATCGACTCGTGGGCGGAGGCTCTGGGTATTTGTTAGGGTTCCCTAACTTAGGGAGCCCTAATGTCGAAGCCTGTCCTTGCAAAGCGCGTGAGGCCGTTCCCGCTGCGGACCGGCTTCGCGCGGGTCGTCCGGGTCGCGCCGGTTACCCCGCGGATGCGGCGCATCACGCTCGCCGCGCCCGAGTTCGCCGAATTCGGGATCGAGGAGCCGGGCGAGATCGTCACGCTCGGCTGGCCCGATCCCGGCAGTGAGCTCGTCCTGCCCGAGCTGGGCTGGCGCTTCCCGCCCGGCAAGCGCGAGCAGCACTGGCGCAACTACACGGTCAGGGCCCACCGCGCCGAGCAGGCCGAGATCGACATCGACTTCTTCCTGCACGGCGACCTCGGCCGCGCCTCCGCATGGGCGATGCGGGCCGAGCCGGGCGACGAAGTCGGGTTCGCCGGGCCGCGCACGCACTGGGAGCACAACGGGGGCTGCGACTGGTCGCTGCTGGTGGCGGACGAGACGGGCGTCCCGGCGGCGCTGGCGATCCTCGAGACGCTGCCGGCCGGCCACCGCGCGGTGGCGCTGCTCGAGGTGGCCGGCGAGGACGAGCACCAGGAGGTGAGCACCCGCTCAGAGGCGGACCTGCGCTGGCTGCGCCGCGGCCGAGCGGCCGAGGCGGTGCGCGAGCTGCGGCTGCCGTTCGGGCGCGGGCACGTCTGGGGCGCGGGCGAGTCGCGGACGATGCGTTTGGTGCGCGACCAGCTGCGCGGGCGCCCCGGCGTGGAGAAGCTGCAGGTGCTCGGCTACTGGAGCCGCGTGCGCTAGGGGCGGGCGCCGCGCGCGGCCGGCCTAGAGCGCGGCCCGCTCGAGCACGTCGATCTCCTCGAGCGCGTGGCCGGCGCCCAGGACGACGCAGGTGAGTGGATCGTCGGCCAGCGCGACCGGCACGTGGGTCTCGTCCTGGAGGCGCTCGGCGAACCCGCGCAGCAGCGCGCCGCCTCCGGCCAGCAGGATGCCGCGCCGGGTGAGGTCGGCCGCCAGCTCCGGCGGCGTGTTCTCGAGCGCGTCCCTGACCGCGTCGATGATCTCGGACACGAGCGGCTCGAGCGCTTCGCGCGTCTGCGCGCTGGTGACCGTGGCCTCGCGCGGCAGGCCGGTCGCGGGGTCGCGCCCGCGCACCTCGGTCTCGGCCTCGCTCTGGTCGGGCGAGCAGCCGCCCACGTCCAGCTTGACCGCCTCCGACGTCGTCTCGCCGATCGCGAGCCGATGGTGCCGGCGGACGAAGTTGGCCAGCGCCTCGTCGAAGTCGTATCCGCCCACCCGCAGCGAGCGCGACACCACGATCCCGCCGAGCGAGATCACGGCCACCTCGCTGGTGCCGCCGCCGATGTCCACGACAACGTTGGCCAGCGGCTCCCCGATCGGCAGCCCCGCGCCGATCGCGGCCGCCATCGGCTCCTCGATCAACTGCACCGAGCGCGCGCCGGCGGCCAGGCACGCCTCCTCGAGCGCGCGGCGCTCGACGTCCGTGATGCCCGAGGGGGCGCACATCACGAGCCGCGGGTGCGCGAAGCGGCTCTTGTGAACCCGCCCGATGAAGTGCCGCAGCATCGCCTCGGTCGTCTCGAAGTCCGTGATCACGCCGTGGCGCAGCGGCCGCACCGCGGAGATCGAGGCCGGCGTGCGGCCGATCATCCGCTGCGCGTCCTCGCCGACGGCGTGCACGTCGCCGGTGCGCGTGTCGATCGCCACCACGGACGGCTCGGACACGCGAATGCCCTCGCCCCTCAGGTAGGCCAGCGTGTTCGCCGTCCCCAGGTCGATGGCGATGTCCCGCCCGCCCAGGCGAGCTCGATGGCGTCGGCGTCGGCGCAAAAGTCCTGCAAGCCTACGGGTTCGAGGCCGGCGCGCTCAGGCGCGCAAGAAAGTGAGCACCGCCAGCACGCGGCGGTGGTCCTGCGGCGCGGGCGGCAGCCCGAGCTTCCCGAAGATCGACGTCACGTGCTTCTCGACGGCCCGTTCGGTGACCACCATCTGCGCGGCGATCGCTGTGTTGGAGCGGCCCTCGGCCATCAGCTCGAGCACCTCGCGCTCGCGCGGGGTGAGCTGCTCGAGCGGGTCCTCCCGCCGGGCGCGGCCGACCAGCTGCGACACGACCTCGGGGTCGAGCGCCGACCCGCCCTCCGCCACCCGCTTGACCGCGTCGATGAAGCGCTCGACGTCCGCGACCCGGTCCTTGAGCAGGTAGCCGACCCCGCCGGCGGCGTCCCCGACGAGCTCGAGCGCGTAGCCCTCCTCCACGTACTGGGACAGCACGAGCACGCTCGTGTCCGGATGCTCCGCGCGGATCCGCAGGGCCGCGCGCAGCCCGTCGTCGGTGTTGGTCGGCGGCATCCGGATGTCCACCACCGCCACGTCCGGCTTGTGCGCGTTGACCTTGCGAAGCAGGTCGTCAGCGTCGCCGGCCTGCCCAACCACGTCGAAGCCCCACTCCTCCAGCAGCCGCACGACCCCCTCGCGCAGCAGCACCGAGTCGTCGGCTACCACTACGCGCACGGGATCTTGGCGGTGATGGTGGTTCCCTTACCGGGTTTGGAGTCGACTTCCAAGCGGCCCTCGATGACCGCGAGCCTATCGGCCAGGCCGCGCAAGCCGGTGCCCAGGTCGGGGTCGGCGCCGCCCACCCCGTCGTCGGCAACGCGCACCAGGAGCCTGCCGTTCAGGCGCTGCACGTCAACCGTCGCGTGGGTGGCCGACGCGTACTTGGCCACGTTCGTGAGCGCCTCGGCGACGACGTAGTAGGCGGCCAGCTCGACCGCCTCGGGTAGGCGCTCGGCCGGGAGCTGCTGCAGCTCGACCGGCACCGGGGCGCGCCGGGCGAGCGTCTCCAGCGCCGTGTCCAGCCCACGGTCGCTCAGCACGGCCGGGTGGATGCCGCGCGCGAGCTCGCGCAGCTCGCCGAGCGCCGCTTCCAGCTCCTCGCCGGCGCCGTCCAGCAGCCGCTCGGCGCCGGCGGGGTCGTCGCGCAGCCGGGCCCGCGCGAGCCGCATGTTGAGCGCCATCGAGACGAGCCGCTGCTGGGCGCCGTCGTGGAGGTCGCGCTCGAGGCGGCGACGCTCCTCGAGGCCGATGCTGAGCATCCGCTCGCGCGAGGCGCGCAGTTCCTCGACCTTCGAGCGCAGCTCGGCGTCCAGCCGCTCGTTCTCGAGCGCGAGCGACGCCGCCGCGCCGACCGCGTCCACGTAGCCGGGCTGCTCGTCGTGCAGGATCGCGTCGTAGACGATCGCCGCGACGCACTCGCCGTCGCGCTCCACCTTCGTCACCGCCCGGCCGGAGCTGGGCGGCGGAAGCCCGACGATGTGGCCGCGCGCGTCGACGAAGCGCTGGTCCTCGGGCAGCCAGTAGACGAGCTCGACGGAGGGGTCGCCCAGCGCGCGCGCCAGCGCGTCGCGGAGCTCGCCGCGCTGCGGCGTCTCCCCCAGCCGCGCCATCAGCTCGCCGACGGCGCCACTCTGGATCATGCGCGTGCGCACCAGCGTGTACAGGAACAGGTACGGCACCAGCGCGAACGGCACCATCGCGGCGACCCACAGCACGTCCAGCGCGTTGGACTCGACCCCGCCCGCCTGCGCCGCCACGAGCACGACCAGGAGCAGCAGAACCGCCACGCCGGCCGTGTAGACCGGCACCAGGAAGGGCCGTTGCGCCGGCGACACCCGCCGCCAGCGCCTGACCATCACGACCAGCACGCACAGCACCAGCACCGCGCCAACCGTGTTGAGGACCGCGGATGCCGTGCTGACCAGCGACTCCTTCGAGTCGATCAGGATCACGTTGCGCGGGCAGTCGTCGCAGCCGAGGTCCTTGGGGTCGGCGAACAGCCAGAGCGGCACGTTGCAGACCGTGGTCAGCAGGTAGGCGACCGCGACGAGGCGGCGTTCGGCGAGGCTCTGCAGCCGCCCGCTCGGGAAGGCCAAGAGGAGGTGCAGCACGACCGCGAAGAAGACCGACCCGAGCACCTGCGCCAACGTGAAAACGAGTGGGAGGTCCGAGAAGCCGGCCGCCGCGACCAGCCAGGCGAAGCCTGTGGCGGCCATCAGCATCCCCAAGCCGTTGTCGGGCCGCCGTCCCCACGCGAAGAGGCCGGCGCCGATGAAACCCCAGCCCGCCAGCAGCGTGCCGGCGGCCGAGACGCCGGGGATGTCGAGCGAGTCGCTGGTCGCCATCAGCGCCACCACGGCCAGCCCCAGCCCGACGCCCGCCACCGCCAGCGCCCAGAGGGCGCGGCGCAGACTGGTCATCCGAGCAGCGCCTCAATCGCCGATCCGGAGAGCTCCGACTTGGGGATGAAGCCGCGCACCCCGTCGCGGCCGGCGAGCAGGCCGAGGTCCTCCACGTCCCGGCTCGAGGTCAGGACGATCGCCGGCGAGCTGCCGTTCGCGGTCAGTCGCTCGGCCACCTCGAAGCCGTTGATGTCCGGCAGCTGCACGTCGAGCAGGACGACGTCCGGATGGAGGCGAGAGACGGCGTCGAGCGCACTCAGGCCGTCCTCCGCCTCGCCGATCACGTCGAAGCCCTCGCACTCGAGCAGCATGCGGGCGCTGGCCCGGAAGCTCGGGTGGTCGTCGACGATGAGAACGGAGGTGGCCACTTGGCGGAGATTGTCGTCCGAACTGGCGGTTTCGCCAATACGGATACCCACACCAGGCCCGAACATATGATCCGCGCGGCCATGGAGAGCGCCAGCGAGCCCGAACTGCGGGGACCGCCCACGCCGCGCCACGGCGGGCCGCTCGCGCTGCTGCGATTCATGCGCCGCAACCGCATGCTCAACCTCAAGTACGGCGTGCTGCTGCTGCGCCTGGGCGCCTGGAAGCTGCGCCTGGGCGGACGCCTGAAGCTCGACGGCGTCGCGTTCATCGGGCCCGGCTGCCGGCTCGAGGTCGGCCCCGGCGCGGTGCTCGAGCTGGGCCGCTGGTCGTGGCTCGGCCACGGGTGCAAGATCCGTTGCCACGAGGGCCGGGTAGCGATCGGCGCCAAGAGCGTGATGGGTCAGGAGTGCACGATCTCCGCCTACCAGAGCGTGTCGATCGGGCGCGAGTGCGTGATCGCCGACCGCGTGATGCTGATCGACTTCGACCACGGCAGCGCCGAGGTGGAGCGCCCGATCCGCCTGCAGGGGATCTACAAGCGCGACGTGCACGTCGGCCACAACGTGTGGATCGGTTACGGCGCATGCATCCTGCGCGGCGTGACAGTGGGCGACAACGCGATCATCGGCACCAACGCCGTCGTGACCAAGGGCGTCCCGGCCAACGCGGTCGTGGGCGGCACTCCGGCGCGCGTGCTGCGCATGCGGGACACGCCGCACAGGATGCGCTTCCCCTGAGCAAGGGGTCTGCGCGCTGCACCTACAGCCCGACGATCCCCTTCAGGACCTCGTCGAGCTGGCGCGGGTCCACCCCGTGCTCGCGCTCGTAGTCGCGCCGCGACTGGTCGTCGAAGAGCGCCAACACCAGCTCCTCGCGCGAGGAGCCGAAGCGGCAGGCGGCCCGGTCGAGGCCGCGCAGCGCGATCCCCTCCACCACCCCCTCGACGCCGCCGACCGAGCGGCGCTCGCGCGCCTTGCACGGATCGGCGATCTGGACCGGCTCGGGTTCGAGGCTCGACTCGGCGACCGCGTAGCCGGCCGGCACGAGCAGCGCCAGCACCACAGCCACGCCGATCAGGGCAGCGGCCGGCGGGCCGCGGGCCGGCTGCGTCGCGCCGCCGAGGCGGAGCAGCAGCAGTAGCGCCGCCAGCAGCGCCATCGCGCCGGTCACGGCGAAGGCCGGGCTGAACGCTGCGTGCACCGCGGCCAGCACCACGTCGTCGAGGTCCGCCCCGAGCTTGTCGATCTCGGCGCCGAGCTGCTCGGGCGACGTGTCGCCGGAGGCGCCCCCCTGGAGCTGCTCGAGCAGCTCCTCGGCCCTGTCTGTCCCGAGCAGGCTGTCGAGTCCGCGGACGGCGTCGCCGAGCGTGCTGCCGTACTGGTCCTCGAGCTGCTCGAGGCGGTCCAGCAGCGCGCCGCCGCCACCGAGCTGACGGTCGAGGCGCTGGAGGCGGCTGAGCAGATCGCGGTCGCCGGTGGTCACGCGCTTGCGCTCGCGCGCGAGCGCCCGCGCGAGCGCGTCACGGGGATCGTCGGTCTCGAGGTTCGCGAACAGGCGTGGAGCGAGGTCGATCTTGTCGGTCGGCGGCAGCGCCGCGTCCAGGACCAGCGCGGTGCCGCGCTCGCGGGCGAGTTGCACCTGATCGTCCAGCTCGCCGGCCACGATCGGCGCCAGCACGGCCAGCGCGAGCGTGATGCCGATGTGGCGCAGCGACAGCAGCGCGGCCGCCTGCCCGCGGGTGCGCTCGTGGAGCAGCTCACCGGCCAGCGCGGGGAAGGCCATGCCGAGGCCGAAGCCCGCGAGCAGCTGCGGCAGCAGCGTCCACCAGGCCGACGCCTCCGGCAGGAAGGCCAACCCGGCGATGCCCCCGGCCACCAGCACGCAGCCGGCCAGCGCGCGCGGTGCGGCGGCGCCGTGCATGAACGAGCCGCCCACCGCAGCCAGCGGCAGCATCGTCACCGCCGCGGCCGCCGCCAGCGGCTCCACGCTCCAGCCGCTGATCAGCAGCAGCACCAGCAGGAAGACGACCGCGGTGAGCGCGCCCGAGAGCAGCGCCAGCGCCGCGGCGGCGAGCACGTCGCGCGGCGGGCGCGGCAGCGCCTCGCGCACGGTGGCGATCGGGCTGGCCACCAGCGCCGGGGCGGCGGCCAGCGCGATCGGCGCCTGGGCGACGAAGATCGCGCGCCAGTCGAACAGCTCGGTCAGCGCGCCGCCAAGCGCCGGCCCGGCCGCGGTGCCGACCACGGCCGCGCCCACCCACAGCCGCCGCCCCGCCCCGCCGCCGTCGAGCGCGTCGAAGGCCGCGGCCAGCAGCGCCGACGCCCCGAGCGCCTGCAGCGCGCGCATGACGAGCAGCAGCTCGAGCGAGTTGGCGCTGGCGCAGCCGATCGAGGCGGCGGCGAACAGCAGCGCGCCCGCCCCGCCGGTGGCGCGGCTGTGCAGCGCCGCGGACAGCGGCAGGGCCAGCGCCAGCACGGCCGTGTACACGCCGATCACCGCGGCCACGCCCTCGACGGTCGTGTCCAGCTCGATCAGCAGCGGCGGCAGCGCCAGGATCACGACCGCCGCGTCCGCAAGCGCCAGGCCGGCGGCAATCGCGATCAGCGCGCGTTTCACACGGTCTTTCTAGCTGACTGGCCGCAACCGGCGGTGCGGATATCCACACCCATGGCGGGGTGGAGGCCGCATTCCACGGACTCAACGACGGCCGCAGACTCTCGCCAATGACTCGCACACCGAACAACAAGAGCACCGACAACCTTGCTGCGCGCGCCGGCCGCTGGAGCGCCCAGCACCGAAAGAAGGCCATCCTCGGGTGGCTCGCGTTCGTGATCCTGGCCGTGTTCATCGGCGGCTCGGTGGGTACCCGCACGCTCACCGACGAGGAGTACGGGCTCGGCGAGTCCGGCCGCGCGGACAAGGCGACCGCCGCTCACTTCCCCGACAAGAGCAGCGAGAGCGTCCTGGTCCAGAGCCAGGCAGGGGCGAACAACCGCAGCCCCGAGTTTCGCCAGGTAGTGCAGAGCGTCGTGGCGGGCCTCGAGCGCACGGAGGACGTGCGCAACGTGCAGAGCCCGTACGCCGAGGGCAACCCCGGCACGCTGTCCGAGGACGGCAAGTCCGCGCTCGTGACGTTCGACATCCCCGGCGACAACGCCGAGGACAAGGTCGACCCCGCCCTCAACACGGTCGCGAAGCTGGACAAGCAGCAGACCGGCTACCGGATCGAGGAGTTCGGCGACGCCAGCGCGGACAAGGCGCTGAGCCAGGCGTTCGAGGACGACTTCCGCAAGGCGGAGGTCACTTCGCTCCCGATCACGCTGATCATCCTGATCCTTGCTTTTGGTGCGCTGCTGGCGGCCTTCGTGCCCCTGCTGCTCGCGATCACGGCGGTGGCCGCAGCGATCAGCCTGATCGGCCCGATCAGCCAGATCTGGCCGGTGGACGAAACGATCAGCTCGGTCGTGCTGCTGATCGGTCTGGCCGTTGGCGTGGACTACTCGATGTTCTACCTGCGCCGTGAGCGCGAGGAGCGCGCAGCCGGGCGCTCGGAGGAGGCCGCCCTCGAAGCGGCGGCAGCCACCTCCGGCCGTGCGGTGCTCGTGTCCGGCATCACGGTGATCGCGGCGATGGCCGGCATGTACTTCGGCGGCGCCGCGACGTTCATCTCGTTCGCCACGGGCACGATCCTCGTGGTCGCGATCGCGGTGATCGGCTCCCTGACCGTGCTGCCCGCCGTGCTGTCGAAGCTCGGCGACCGCGTCAACAAGGGCCGGGTGCCGTTCCTGGGTCCCGAGAAGCGCACGGGTGAGCCGCGCGTCTGGTCTTGGGTGCTCGACCGCGTGCTCAAGCGCCCGCTGGTCTCGGCGATCGCCGCGATCAGCGTGCTCGTGGTGCTCGCGATCCCGGTGTTCCACATCCACACGGCCGACACCGGGGCGGACGGGCTGCCGCGCTCGATCGACGTCGTGAAGACCTACGACCGGATGCAGGCCGCCTTCCCGGGCGAGCAGTTCACGGCCGACATCGTGCTCCAGGGCGACAACCTCGACAAGGGTGAGGTCCAGGCGGCAGCGCAGCAGCTGCGGCAGATCGCGAAGGACTCGGATCAGTTCAACGAGCCCGTGACGGTCGACCAGAGCCCCGACGGCAAGGTGGCCGTGATCGAGGTGCCGCTGGCCGGCAGCGGCAGCGACGACACCTCACTGAACGCGGTGAAGTCGCTGCGCAACGACGTGGTGCCGGAGGTGCTGCCTTCGGTCAACGGTGGCGAGCTCGTGGGCGTGTCCGGCTTCAGCGCCGGGTCGCTCGACTTCAACGAGCTGATGTCGTCGCGGATCTGGCTCGTGTTCGCCTTCGTGTTCTCGGTGGCGTTCCTGCTGCTGCTGGTCACGTTCCGCTCGATCGTCATTCCGATCAAGGCGATCGCGCTGAACATCCTGTCGGTGGCGGCGGCGATGGGCATCGTCACCTACGTGTTCCAGGACGGCCACTTCGAGGGCCTCCTGGACTTCAGCTCCACCGGGGCGGTCTCGTCCTGGTTCCCGCTGATGCTGTTCGTGATCCTGTTCGGCCTCTCGATGGACTACCACGTGTTCATCCTGAGCCGGATCAAGGAGGCGGTGGACCGCGGTGAGTCGACCGACGACGCGATCAGCCACGGGATCAAGTCGACGGCCGGGGTGGTGACCGCGGCGGCGATCGTGATGGTCGGAGTGTTCGGCATCTTCGCGACGCTCCAGTTCATCGACATGAAGCAGTTCGGCGTGGGCCTGGCGACGGCGGTTCTGATCGACGCCACGCTGGTGCGCGGCGTGCTGCTGCCGGCCACGATGAAGATGCTCGGCAAGTGGAACTGGTACCTGCCGAGCTGGCTCGAGTGGATGCCCAAGGGCCCCGCGCTCGAGGGCTCGCCGGAGCCGCACCAGCCGCAGCGCGCGCCGCTGCGGCCCGACCCGCAGCCGGCCGAGGCGTAGGCCGCCGGGGGCGGGAGCCCCGGGTGACATCTCGATCGGAGCCCGCCCTCGTGGCGGGCTCCGGTCGTTGGTGCCTAGCGGACCGGGCGCGGGCCGATCAGTCGCGGCAGCAGGTGGTCGTTGCCGCCGAAGCCGACCGTGGCGCGCAGGCGGGCGCCGCGCGGCGCCTGGGTGGCGACGGCGTACGTGCAGTCGCGGGCGAGCCGCGTCCTGCTGAATCGGACGGCGCGCTTGCCTGCGAGCACCCGGAGGGTGACGGCGCCGGTGCAGAGCTTGCGGCGCGGGACGAGCAGCCGGCCGCTGACATCGACGCGCGCGCCGCGGCGGGTGAGCCTGGCGGTCAGGCCCTCCACGGGGCGCAGGCCGAGGGCGCCGGCGACCATCGACGGGTCGTCGGTGATCAGCGCGTCCACGTCGGCGCGCCCGGCGGCCTTGGCCTCCGCGCGCTCGTTGATCGTGTAGGGGGCAACCAGCTTGTCGTGGCGGTGGGCCTCGCGGACGAAGTCGATCGCGATCGGCCACCGCGGGGACAGCCAGGTGTAGCCCTTGTCGAGCGCGACCGCGATCTCGGCGGGCCCGGCCGGGAAGGTGAGCAGGCTCGTCGGCACCCCCGCCAGGCGCCGCTTGGCGGCGTCGAGGTTGGCCGGGATGAAGCTCTGGATCAGCAGCTGCGAGCGCGGCAGCCCGGCGGCGACCACGACGTCCATCACGCGGTTGGCGTACGCGGGAGTCGGGTCGTAGTCGGGGTCGGTCGGCACGTTCTTGATCTCGAGGTTGACCTTGGCGCCGGTCACGCGAGCCAGCTCGAGCACCTCGGCGATCGTGGGAATCGAGCCACGCGGCTTGACCGCGCGGGTCCGCAGGCCGCCGCCGGGGCTGCCCAGCACGTCGAGGCGGCAACCGCGCAGCGCCGCGCGCGTGAACGAACGCACCTCGCCGGTACAGGTGCTGGTGCGATCGAGGGTCGCGTCGTGGATGGCGACCGGGATGCCGTCGCCGGTGAGCTTGGCGTCGACCTCGAAGACGAAGCCGTTGGCGGCCGCGTTGCGGTAGGAGTCGAGGGTCTCCTCGGCGTAGGTGGGCTTGCCGTGGAGGACGGTGCCGCCGCGGTGGGCGTGGATGGCGGGCGCGGCTTGCGCTGCGCCGGCGAACGCGGCCGCGCCAACCGCGAGAACAGCAGCAACCAGCGCAGCACGAGCCTTGCTCGGCATCGCGCCAGCCTATCCGGCCTCGTGTGGGGGTTGCCGCAGTTGGCGGGCCCCGGCACATACGATGGACGGTGCGTGGCCACGGCAGATCACTCACAGCTCGGGCGCACGGCGCTCGACCATCTCTGGCTGCACTTCACTCAGATGGGCGGCTACGCGGACCCGGCGGACCTCCAGGTGATCGTCAAGGGCGAGGGCTGCTACCTCGAGGACGCCGGCGGTCGGCGCTACCTCGACGCGCTCGCCGGCCTCTTCTGCGTCAACATCGGCTACGGCTACGGCGACGAGATGGGCGACGCCGCCGCGGCTCAGATGCGCGAGCTGCCGTTCGCCATCAACTGGACCTTCGCCCACCCGCGCTCGATCGAGCTGGCCGCCGTCCTGGCCGAGCTCGCCCCCGGCGATCTCAACCGCGCCTTCTTCGTGTCGGGCGGCTCGGAGGCCGTCGAGGCCGCCTGGAAGCTCGCCCGCCAGTACCACGCCGCGCGCGGCGAGCGGCGCTGGAAGGCGATCTCCCGCCGCGTGGCCTACCACGGCACCACCATGGGCGCCCTCTCGATCACCGGCTGCACCGATCTGCGCACTCCCTTCGAGCCGCTCGTGCCCGACGTGGTCCACGTGGCCAACACCAACCGCTACCACCGCCCGCCCGAGGAGACCGAGGCCGAGTTCACCCGCTTCCTGCTCGACGACCTCGAGGAGGCGATCCTGCAAGCCGGCCCCAGCACCGTCGCGATGGTGATCATGGAGCCGGTCCAGAACTCCGGTGGCGCGTTCATGCCGCCGGCCGGCTACTTCGAGGGCGTCCGCGCGCTCTGCGACGAGCACGGCATCCTGCTCTGCGCCGACGAGGTGATCACCGGCTTCGGCCGCACCGGCCACTGGTTCGCGTCCGAGCGCTTCGACATCCGGCCCGACCTGATCACGTCCGCGAAGGGCCTCTCGTCCGCCTATGCGGCCATCGGCGCGCTGATCGCCAGCGAGCGCGTGATCGAGCCGTTCACGGCGCCGGACGCCATGTACATGCACGGCATGACGTTCGGCGGCCACCCCGTGCAGGCCGCGGTCGCCCTCAAGAACATCGAGATCATGAAGCGCGACGGCATCGTCGAGCGCGTCCGCGCGAACGAGCCCGTCTTCCGCGCCGCGCTGGAGCGCCTGCTCGACCTGCCGATCGTCGGCGACCTGCGCGGCTGCGGCTACTTCTACGCGCTCGAGCTGGTCAAGGACAAGCAGACGCGCGAGAGCTTCGACGAGGCCGAGTGCGACGCGCTGCTGCGCGGCTTCGTCTCGCCGGAGCTGTTCAAGCGCGGCCTGCTCTGCCGCGCCGACGACCGCGGCGACCCGGTCGTCCAGATCTCGCCGCCGCTGGTGGCGGGGCCGGAGGAGTTCGAGTTCATCGCGTCCACGCTCGCCGCCGTCCTCGAGCAGGCCGGCGAGCGGATGCAAGTCGCGGCGTGAGCCACGCAATTGCCGCCCGCGCGTAGGGCGGTCACCCCCACGGGCATACTGCTCGGCCTGCTGATCGCGCCCTCGGCGCTGGGCGTTTCGACCGTCTCGGTGGCGCTCCCGACGATCTC
>Ga0268253_10000053_pt1 | contig 34070 bp, 45 predicted proteins | sample AgamicMgMarz_FD_200250 | JGI IMG/M metagenome (GOLD analysis project Ga0268253, IMG submission 200250) | Agave microbial communities from Guanajuato, Mexico - Mg.Ma.rz (v2) (version 3) | ecosystem: Host-associated > Plants > Phyllosphere > Phylloplane/Leaf | place: Guanajuato, Mexico... | reverse complement strand
CTGTTTTGATCCCTTCTTTCTTTAATAAGGGTGTGGCAGCTAACACAACAGATCCCGACCGTTTGACATCTCCTACAACCGCAAGCCTTGTTTTCAAAGGATTTAAACCCCGTATGACAGAGGAAACCGAAGCAAAGAACGATTTCATATCGATACATATAATGACTCTGTTTGGTAGCTGCCTATTGTCCATTGAAGGTACTCCTTAATAAAGAACGTTTGTTCTTTATTATATGCGAACAAACGTTCTTTATTCAATGGAATCTTTTCCCGATTATTGTTACTATAATGAGAAGAATAAATACTCTACATAAATGAGGATGAAGGGGAATCTATGATTAAAGCTTTCAGCGCATTTTTACTGACTACTATTATTTCTTTTGTTGTAATGGTTGGCGCCTTACTAATTTGGGTTGCTATACAAGCAAATCACATAACTGATGATCCATCACTTGCAGACGGATTAGGGTTTGCGGTTGCTTATGGGGGAATAGCTGCTGTTCCCATTTCGCTTGCAATAGGAATCTTTGGTGGTATTATTGGTTATTTGAGAAATTGAATTTAAAAATCCTACTTATTGTTTAAGGAAAAGTAACAAAATGTATCAAATGAGGATCTTTACATTAAGAGACGGTACTAAGAGGAAAATAAAGATTGAAGAGGGAATGCCCCTTATCATAAAGCAGTTACTAATGAACAAAACTCTCTAACAAGAGGATTAGCTCCTAAACAAAGTAAAACGATAAATTGGCCAATGGTTGAGGATGATCTTTATCCACCAGAACCTTTTAAAAGAAGGGAAGAGTAGATATGCCACAGTGGAAAGACTTATTGATAGAAATAGAAAAAATTGATAAAAAATATGGAAGTTCGCTTAGAAATCCAGCATCAGATACAGAAATTATAACAATGAATCATAATATTCAGCAGAAATTAGGAAACATTATATTACCTAAGTCATATATTGAACTTTTAAAGATAATAAATGGGTTAGACTTTAATGGATTAGTAATCTACGGTGTTGATGAAGTTTTACTTGATAAGGAAGTAGATGAAAATATCCATGGGTTTATAGAAACAAACGAGCTTTGGTATGAAAATTATTGGCAAAAGCAATATATATTTTTTGGAGATTCTGATACAGCATGGTATTGTTATGACCTAAAAGAGAGTGTATATGTAGAATTCGACAAACCCTCAGGAACTTTAATTCAGTCATTTGAAAGTTTTGATTCCATGTTGAGCGATGCATTTGAAACAATTCTTTTGCGATGAAATGGAATCCTTAGTATAAATCTTTCTTGTGGTTGTCAAAAATTTATTGGTGAACTTATTTGGTTCAAACCATAACGAACTTTTACCCGATGATATTTATGAAAGTTAGAAAATGATTGTTAAAATGTGACCTTGATTGGCTATACACCTTTTAAGGTTTTTATGTTTTAACCATTATTACGATTAAATGAGCCAATATTTGAATCATATATTTCAGGGTGTTAAGCAGACTTATGAGATTGGTTTCAGTGGATAAGCAATTCTTACTACTTGATCCATATTTGCACAGGGGAATGACAAAGCACGTATTGATACAGGTAAACACATAAAGCGAGTGAATAAAAAGGAGAATTAGAATGACTATAAACGATCCAATTTTTGGGGAACTTGAGTATGAATATGGTTGGATTAAGGATACCACTATTCGTTTTTTTGGAAAAGAAACTCAGATAGCTTTGATGATAGATGGTGAAGAAGATGGCAAGTTTGATGAAAATCAGTATATAGCATATCAATCATTCATAAAAAATTGGGATGACTTACAACCAAGTCTATTACAATCAATAGTAGACTATTATAAACAAAAGCAACATGAACTAGGCTATGATAGTGGATTAAATGAAAGTTATCCCTTAATTGAAACAACTGATCAAATACTAGACATGATAACATTCGATGGAATTGTTGTACCATATGGGGATATTTTTGAAGGGCGAGATATTAGAATGACATTTAATTGTACATGGGATATAGAAAATGGATTAGGCATTAGTCTATTAAATGAAAAAGTAATTGAAGTAGGCTACCAGTATGTTGCAATATAAGTAGAACTATTCGCTAGGAGGTAATGAGGAATGGATAGTAAACAAATTGCAAAAGAAATTCGTTCGGCTATAAAAAAAGGCGATATTGAAAAGGTAGTTGAGTTAATTGGCTCTAATACTGAACGTTTAAATATGATGACCCCTTTTGGAACGTGGCTTCATGTTGCAGCTTCTAGAGGAGAGTTAGACATTGTCAAGAAACTAATAGAACTTGGTGCAAATGTTAATGTACTTGGAGGAGTGTATGGTGGTGGAGCATTGAACGAAGCTGCTTCTGCAGGTCATAGTGATATAGTCAGGTATCTATTATCTTGTGGAGCTGATATGGATGTAAGCGATCCAGAAAGAAATCCATTGTTTGGTGCAATTAGTAATGGTCATGCTAATATTGCAGAACTATTAATTGAAAGTGGTATAGATACGAATGTTACATATAGTGGTGAATCTATGAGAGAGGTAGACGCATTGACTTTTGCAAAGGAACAAGGACAAAAAGAAATTGTTAAGTTGTTAGAAAGTCAGAGAGGGCTCTCTACGGATGTAACTACAACAAATCATAATGGTCAGGACCGTCATGTTGAGATTTTAAATTATATTACGAAGTACTTTGGCCCTATTGAAAATACTATAAGTGAAACTGTTCCAGGTAGTAGAGTATCAGTTACTATTCACATAATCCCTCCGTCAATGAATAAAGATTTTGTCACTCTTGTAACTACCGGTATGGGTGATGAACCTATGGATTATTCAGATGAAGAAAGAACATTTAAGTATGCAGAGCTGTTACTAAAATTACCTTCAAGTTGGATAGTTGAAAAGGATAATATGAAAGATCAAAATCATTATTGGCCCTTTGGGTGGTTAAGGAAAGTGGCTCATATTCCACACCTTTATGCTGGGTGGCTTGAGGAAGGAGTTTTTCTTCCAAATGGAGAACCTCCTCAACCATTTGCACCAAACACAAAGTTATCATGCATAATGATATGTCGTCCCAAAGAATCCGGACTGGCTAACGTTCATACTAGAGATGAAAACATAAATATTTATACACTTGTTCCTATCTATGAAGAAGAAAGAAATCTTGCATTGGAAAAAGGGTATGAGTATCTGCTAGAAAGAATGAGTGAGAAAGGAATCTCAGATGTTTTGGACATCCATCGGATAAATGTTGGTATGTAATAACACTTGTATATAGTACATGGGCCGAGATTCTTTTCCCCACTTACATATCGTTCGTAAAAGTGTGTTACTTTAACAGGACGTTCGTAATTAATTTCAAAACTTAAGTGAACGTTAAAAATGCTAAACTTCCTATCCAAAAGAAAAGTCCGTAAACGTATAATTTTACGGACGGTATGCTTGAATACTACCAAAGAAGGCTCTAAGAAGGCATTTTTAACTTTCTATGTATTTAATAGATTTTTATAAGGCGTAATTCCTTCGACTTCACACCTCAATTCATAAAACTTTCTAATTAAAGGATGCACAATAAGGTTGGAACCTATTACCCCTAGCCTTCTTTTACCTAGCCTTTTATCTAATAATGAAAGAGCCTGAATTATATTATCCTTAGCATTTAATGCCTTTTCAATTGAGAAGTGAGGATACTGAATAAAAGCATCGTAAACAAGATCAACGTTGAAAATACCCTTGTATTCTAGGATGATGGTAGAGTATTCTCCATCATCTACTTTTCCAATAAATTCTGAAAAACACTCATATAAACAATCTGGAAAAGATTTATCTGTTTTCCTCTTTATCTCTATCCATAGCTTGTCATGCTCCATTACATAGTGAGCTGAAGATGCATTAAAAATTTCTTTTTTGTCTAACGTAACCCAAATGCGTTTTTGCTCCCCAAAATTAACATTATAATGGGTCAAATGAATACTCAACCTATCTTTTAACTTATCGCAAATTAAATTTTCAATATTTCTTTTTACCTTTGTCCATTTCATGCTTATAATCCTTTTCTTTAATAAGAAGATACATAATACCAGTTTTTATGTACCTTTTCTATTTGTTTAAAATCTCCATCAAAGTCGCTTTTTAGAGGTCTCTGGTCGTTTGGATCATATACAAATCCCGAAAAGTTGTCTAGCATCCCACGATACGTAAAGAAAAGGATTGATTTTTCCTTTCCTTTCCCTTCTAGCACAATGTCTCCACCACCTTTAGACAACCAATTATATTCCTTAGATAAGTGAATAAGTGATGGGTTATCAGATACATTAGGTTTTATGATGCCATTCTCTATTTTAGTTGCGACCTCTTCTCTTTTATCCTGATGAACTTTGAAGTTCATATCTAAATTAACTTGATTAAACGGAAAGAAAAACCATATTGCAATAGTTATAAGCTGGATAATCAAAGGTTGCCAATACTTATATCTAAAAAGATGAACTAGTGCCCATACAGTTACAAAGATGAAAGATGCATATACACCTAGCCAGATGGGCAGCATTAGAAATTCCGTTATAAGATCAACTAAATCCCATTGGAAAAAAGACGTTAAAATAACTAGTAAACTGCTTATTAATGATAAAAATAACAATTGATTACGTTTCACAAATATTCCTCTTCCTAAAATAATTAATTTTAATCTCATCAAATATATAATATGGGACCATCATAATGGATAAATAAATTTAGTTTTGATGAGTGCTCCTGGGATGTGCTTTATATCAACTTAGGATATAAGGAAATTAAAAAACCTTTGAGAGCATTCATTCCCAAAGGTTTAAGCCTTAACTATTTATTTATCGTAAAGAAAGGTAATCCCCTCATTGGTACATGATAATGTTTCAATAATACCCAAATAATTAGGACAGCTGCTAAGCTCCCAAACGATAGTAAAAGTTCTAGAATTTCTACTTCTTTGTCTGAATTCATATGTATCATTCCTCTTAATGAATATGTAAGATATTAATAATAACTGGAATAATATTAATATATTTACTTAATAATTTATATCTTACATTTTTTCTAATTAAGTTTAAAGGTGTTTTTAAAGTTTTTAACTAAAAATTAGGTTTACCATACTATTTGCTTTTTATAATCGTCATTATGGTAACTAAAAATGTCTACTTTTATGGACGGTACAGTTTATAATAGATAATACATACAAAATAAGGTGAGATATATAAATGACGGATTTTTTATCAGATGTTTTATCAAGCTTAGTTCCTATTATTGATACTTCTAAGAGTTTAAACACACAAAAAATTAACAAGCATATTGAATTGTTAAAACAGCAACATTGGTTTAGAAACATTTACGAGGATGACAAATACTACGCATTACTTTTTGGAAACAGAAGAGTACGATTTTACCTACAGAGTAGCTTGCGCGTCAAAAAAATGATTCGTAAGGAAAAGGTGCAGGAGAAGTTCCTTGCGTTATTAAATAAAGAGTTAAAAGGATAATTTTTTAGAAATTTAGATCTCATAAAAAATAGTTTTATATTGAAAAATAAACAACAGAAAGCAATAAATCACTAGGGATTATTGCTTTCTGCTAATATTTTTATTTTCCAGGTAAGAATATAAAATCTTTAAACACACTGCATCCTCATGATCACACGAAATAGAAGTTACATCTTCAAGCTTTACGATTGCTTCACCATCAGGTTCTCCATCATTAGTCAGGGTAGAAATAATAAGAATATCTTCACTAATATCTTTAATAAACCCTTGTACATCTCCATCTTTAAATAGCTCTACTGAAACAGCAAAGTTATTTTTTTTAGCAAATTTTAAAATACTCAGCATTAAATTTTCATTTTCTTCATCAAATTCGATGTGTTTTTGATTTTTAGCAACATACAGTTTTTCAATGTTTCGAATGTATTTAGATCCAGTATTTATTTGATAAATATCTTCAATCTCTATAAGGTGAAATCCATCATACATACCTGTTGCTGATACCTTTACGATGATGGCATGGTTATCAGTAACCTTCAGAACTTTTGCTACTATGAAGGTATCCATATCTTCAATATCTTTGTAAATCTCTATAAGACTGTCTGTTTTTATGGCCTTTAATAGTTCATTTTTCATTGTTTAATTCCCCTACTTCTAAATTAATTTTCTCTGACATAATAAACTAAGCCTCTTCATCTTGATCTATTAATTGGTCATTAATTTGTACTACTCTTGAGCCTTCTGGGAAGGTTGAGCACACTTTTTGTATGGATGAATATCTATCCTCGTTTGAAAACAAGAAAAAACCTGCTCCATCGTGGAAAATAGTTATAAATGTACTATCTTCTTCTGTCTTAAAGATAGGGATAGATACATTTTTCCACCTGCCCCATTCCTTAACTCTCTTGAGCTCAAAACTTAAATTTTCAGAATAAGAAAGCGAATAAAATTCGTTCATATTAGCAAGATAAAAGGTATGTTCTAATGCGAAGGATAATGTACGCGCGTCTTTAATTGGTAAAGTAAAGCGTCGAGGGTGATAGGTAACCCGTTTAAAAAATGTATAGTAGGCTTGTTTTTCCTCTAATAATTCATACCTATATTCTATACCTAATTGGTTAAATTCCTCTTCAAACTCCTCTGCCATCATATCATCACAAAGGAATGTAAGATATAAAGGATACCTATCCTGCTTAATTAAGAAATCGCGTAAGAATTCCCTTTGTTCATCCCTATCGTCAACGCTTTCCATTGTTTCAGATATAAAGTAAACAGAATCAATAGTTCCTTCCAATTGAACATAATGCCCCACCATTTCATAAAACTCCGCATTTAGATGTTCTTCCTGAATCCAAACTTCACTCATATAAAACCTCCTTCACCTATAAAATCACTTATAAAAACAATAATTTTGCTTATTTGACCTTCAGGGATTTGTAGCATATTATATAGAAAAATAATTAGGGTTCGAATCTGTATGTCTGAAGCAGCCATACAAATAACATCGAGTTTCTAATTGTGGCTCATAATCTACAATAGGAGCTTTTCCCCAATAAACTTCTCTAACTGTATTTTTAATGAAAGCAATCTCTTCTGTTGTGACTTCTTCGTATTCTTTTTTAAAATCTTCTTCCTCATCTGGATCTTGAATGACGTCTTTCATCTCTTGTTCTTTTCTTTGAATAGTCTTAGCAGTAAGTTCTTCAATTTCTTTTGTTTTCGAAAGCTTCCATAAAGAATAAAAATAAGTCGGGAGAAATTCTTCTGAATAAAAATCCCAATCTAACTTAGAGTAGATGTTAACAAACTCCCTATAATCTCCTAGAATATAATATATCTCTGCTATTTCAGCTTCTAATGCTTCTTCATCTTTTTCACTCAAAAGAAGTAATTCTTTTGCAACTGCTCTTGCTTCTGCTCCCCTTCCTAGTTGTGCTAGACAAATTCCGTAGCTAAGTAACGGAAACAAACTATGGTTGTTACAGGATCGTAGTGGGTGCGCTTTACGAAAACATTCAGCAGCTTCAGGTAACATTCCTTTTTTGTAGTAACATAACCCAAGATTATTTAGATTTTCTAGTGAAGGTGTTAAATTGATACCTTCTTTTAATACATTTATTGCTTCTTCATACTTTTCTTTTTTTATGTACATCTCACCCATTACGTTATAGGAGAAATAATGCCCAGGTTTGTTTTTCAATAAATCTTCTACTATGTCAAATGCTTCTTTATCTGCCATTTCCCATGTATAAGACACTAATTCCTCTTCTTCAGAGCTTCTTGTTTCTTTAGTACTACTTATAGTCTCTAGAATCCGTTTACCTTCTGTAAAATAAAAATAGGCCAAATTATAGAGGGGTTGAGCAGAAGGTTTAATTTCAGCAGCAGCTTGTAGCTGAAAGAAAGCATCCTCATACTGATTTATTTCCATAAAAACGATAGCCAGCTCGTTTCTTAGTTTAGGGTTGTTTGGGTCCTTTTCAACTTGCTGCTTCATTTGAAGCGCAATCTTTTCAAAATCTATTTCATCATACTTGCTCATATTCATACTCCTTCTAAACATTAAACTAAATTTCATCTGTGGGATTAGTAAAGCTCTTTATGTTTAAGAACAAAATAAAAAGCTGCCTCAGCAGTGTGGAAGCAAGGTAGCCTTTTAGAAAGTTAAATCCCATAAAGAGTAATTTTACATTTAAAAATAACTACCAGAAACCAATGGATTCCTAAGAACCATTGGTTCCTACTAATTTATCGTTTCCTGTGCTGTTGAGTATATCTAACACTATGTAAGTGAAAAGGAATTACAACCATACCTTAGCTTTCTTTGTATTTGAAGAATACTAAATCAAAAAAAGTTAAGCTAAGGGCCATAGCTAAAGGAGTGCTAAGATCATAAATACCTATTTCAGATGACCGAAAAATATAATTGAAAATATATATAGCAGCGCTAAAGGAAATGAATAATCCAATAAACTTAAATAGTCTCTTTCTTAGTTCAAACCATTTTATATTCTTGATGTTGATAATCAAAGTGATAATCCAATATAAAGATACTATGATAATAAAGAATATATAGCCTAGCATAAATCCAAACGAATATGAATTATCAATATCCATATAAATAATAAAGGATATAATAACTGTACTTAGCACGCATAGCGTACATATGATAGATGTTATAGTGCTTTGCCTCATTTTATCCCCTCCTTCAACCCTTAACACTCCCATCTATTCAAGAAGAAACGCATTTTATTCTAAATAAGCTTCATTTCTCTTTTGAAAATATTTTATCTAATATCATACAAACTTTATAACAAATAAAGAAATTCTATATGTATATTACTTGTTGTTCTTATAAAACATACAAGATGAACCCGATGACATAAACCAAAATAGCAATTGTCCATTTTACTGTTCGGGAGCATTTGAATTTGTCTAATTTACTTGATAGATAAATAGCAATTATGCCAATAACAATATAGGCCCAGGGTGCCCTCCATGACTCAGGAGTCAGGGTAAAGAGTATCCAACATGTACCTAATACAAATGCAACACTAAGCTGAGATGAGTTTTCTTTAGTTTTATGTCTTTCACTTCTTGTCGGTAGTTGATTAGTGTCCATTTACTTCTTCTCCTTCCTTATCATTACATTTTATCAAAGGATTGGGGTGATTTCAGTCATGAATAAAAATTTGTATAATAAGGGTGTATGAAGGAGGGAAATAAATGAAATTTATACATTTCCGTAATTTAAACAAGAATGAGAAATACTCGACTAATAAAAGACAACTTAAATTAGTCTTTTTCAACATAGAAATGGATGTTTCATTTGGTTTGGTAAGAAAATTCGAATTTGATAGTAGGTGTCCTAACAAGCCAAATATCTTTGGTAACGTAGTTGCTTCAATTTCTTATTCCAGAGATAGAACTGTTCTTTTTTCGCTTTATCCTCTTTCAAATGCTGATTATCCAAACCGTGCTTCCGATGATTTTAATAATCAAATACTATTAACTATTAAACAATGGCTTGAAGGTCAAATTAACAAACCAGATACTGCCCTATTGGGTTATGAACAACTTGTTATTGAGTGGACTGAAAACGAACATTTGCTTCATAAAGTAAAGTTCTTATAAAATTATTTCTAACAGCAACAATCTTGACGGTAAGATCTTAATTTTGTTTCTAAATATGGATTAAATTTAAAAGAAGAACGCTATGGTAACTAAATCTGTAGATCATATATATCCAAATTATTGTTATTAAGTAAAATAATGTTGGTATAATTATGGAAAGATCTACGCAGGAAGTAGGAATATAATGAATCCAAACGAAAAGCAGAGTTCAAAATTTAGTATAGTGTTTAAATCCTACGAACAGTTTTTGAAAAGGATTTTAAATATGTTCTTTACTAGATGATACTTCAATCAAAAAGGCTTTTAAGGAATACAATTCTTAAAAGCTTTTTTGGTGCCTAGAACATCCATTATGGTAACTAGAAATGAATACTTTATATAATCAAAAAAACAGCAAAACTACTGACAGAAGAGAAAACGGACTACCCGGATAAGAAATCGAGACAGACTACTTCGTGACGAACTCCTTTTATTTCCCTCTCTTGGCTAGAATTTCTACCCACCTACTTGTGCCGCCTCCCTATGCTTTTACTGGTCAAACTCGAAAATCATCATAATTCCCATTTTTGGTGTACAACTTATTGAATCCAACCCATAACCCTTAATAAAACACAGGCTATGGCAATTAGACCTTGCCTCTTTAACTCCTTCAGAGTGAGTAGATAAATAACATTTCTATATTATTTTCTGAGAAATCATCTATATTTGATAATTGTTTAATCTCACATTGAGATATATAATAAAAACAAGAATAGAAAGAAAACGCTTTCAATATTTAGATACTTTATTAATCTCAAACTATAAGGAGGATTTAAGATGAGCCAAGTAGAAAGAAATTCCAAAGAGCAGAAATTAATTCAGTACCAAAAATTCAATAAGGAAGAAATTTCGAAGATGACAGATCCACAGGTTGAATATTATCACTGGCTCTATTTTGATGACTCTGTTTATGATTATATGTAATTCAACTATAAAATGATAAAAATCAGGAAAAATCGATAATTTAGGGTTTCCTGATTTTACTTTTGTCACTTTCATAAATAATATCATGCAAACTAAAAGGAGCATCCTCATGTTTTAATTCATGAGGATGCTCCTTTTTGATGTAGTTACCTTTTATAACTTAACCCTTAAACTTATAGCCATAAATATTTGTCAAACTACCCTTAGTTTACGTGTAATTCTTTATAAAGCTAATTATGTGTTCGCTACTATCTCGTGGCTTTCTTTTTTTCAGACAAGGAAGTAAGTGCCGATTCATTGAATCCTTTAACGATGAGCCATATTGCTAAAATCATTTCATTAGCTGCTACTGGTAGCGACAATATAGCACCCCATACAGAAAGTTGAGAAAATACATCGAACATTTCTAACAAACCTGCGATAAAAACAAGAGTTGCCCCAATCATACCTAAGATTGGTATAAATCTAGGCACAAGTTTGGATCTATAAAATATATAACTATACATCATCGTATTTATACCTAGCATGATATTTGGCCCAAGTAAAAATGTCCAATCGTGTATTGCTTTTAATACAGTTCCTGATGCTTGAAAAGAGGCTGCATCCTGAGTTCCTGTTGCTACAATTTCTTTGCTTAAGGTCAATAAGGACAGTACGCTGATTATACCCACAGTAATGATAACTGCTTCAAGAAATCTGAAGCAAACATGCCAAAGAGCTATCGTTTCGTTATACTTTCTTAAAAATGGAAACATTATAGTTGAAGTACCAATGGCCGATATCACAAGAATTAACTCCATAAGTGCACCCATTATCACCTGATTGGCATATTCAGAACCTCTAGTGAGATAATCAGGACCGTTTAAGATAGGGTCATATAAAATGAGACCTATTATTGCCGTAACGGCTGCAAGTATAAACAGTACCCCCACCATTTTTGCTGCTTTTTTGTTTGAATTCACTTTTTCATCCCCCTTCTTTGACCATTCTTTTTTGAACTAAAATAATATCCTAATTATCTCGATGAAAACAGCTATTTCACGTTATCATTAAGTATGTTGTTTGCTATGATATTATGACTGTCAAAGTTTGTATAGAAGGCTAATAAAAAGGCCAACTCCTTTGTAAGTTAGTCTTTTTATTAGGTTGCTATTTATCATTTTCTGCACTAAAGGAAATGTTACTATCTATTAAATGATTAGTTTTACTATTTACTCTTAGTGACGAGAAATACAAGAAAAGCCCTCAAAATTAATTGAGGGCTTTTCTTACATGTGTGGTTGATCATAGTTGCATTTACTAGTTGATAAAAGTGAAATATATACATGTACATATATAAAATATAGTATTAGGTTATAATTTGTCCAGTCGAAAGGTAAGCAAAATAAAAAGCAACCTCATTTTTGTCATAGGAGTGAGGTTGCTTTTTAGGATTCACACTCGTTGAAGAATGAATGCCATAACCATTAAATTATATCATAATTTTCCAATTTATTTATATTTTTCCGAAAAAAGCATATGTATAAAAGGAGCTCTTTTTATACATTCTCGTTTCTTTCAACTACCCAAAGAACGTAGTCATATCAACGATGTATAAAAAGACGCATACTCAAGCAAAAGGATCCTTAGCTGAACCCTACTGCCGCAAGGGTTCTTTTGCTTGCTTGGTTCCGGAAAGAGTGATTATGTTAACTAAAGATGTATACGATATACAGCTAAAAAGAGAAAAAACTACCTTAGGCTTAGGAGCGATAAGATAGTTTTTTCAGTAACGTATCAAGGTATTAAAAGTGATACGTAACGTATCTTGAGTAGTTTGCTCAAGAAATAAAATTTTATTCCAAATAGGCAAGTTACCTAATCGGGAACGAAAACATATAGTGTAGGAAGAATAATTTAGATTATCGAATTAGTAACTCTTAACCTCCGTTTTTTCGCGCCTTCCTGATTTATATAGTTAAAAATAAAAAAAGACTACTTCTCTTGATTAAGAAGAAGTAGTCTTTTTTTGTACATAATCCAAATGTTGATTTGATACTTTATCATATTTTGAGTAGATGGCTCAAAACGTTTTTAAAATTATTATTGTCCAGCGTTTTGATTTTTCTTAGCTTCTGCTTGAGCGTTCTGTTGTTTTACTGCTTGTACATCTGTTTCACTAGCAAATTCTGTTCCGAATTTGTTAGACACAGATGCAGCATTTTGTTGTTTTACTTTTGCAGCGTTTGTTCCTGCAGAAGTTTTGCTTGATTGTTGGTTGTTATTCATTACGATCACCTCCATAGGAATTAACGTTCCCAAAGGGTTCGTAACTATTCATTCTAAAAGCTTTTAAGGAATATATGATTGTCGATAACGATGATTATGTTAACTAACTTTGTATAGCATATATAGCCTAAAAACAGAAAAACTCCCTGAATGGGTTAAGGAAGTTTTTTTGTTTTTTGGATGTATGCAATTGGGTTCTATGAGAGGATGCTTCACAGCATCTTGGGTAGTTTGCTCAAATTTTTGAATGTTATTCATAATGGACAATGCACTTAAAGTGGGCTAATGAATATAATTAATTTGGTAGTTAATATAATCTTTCCTTTAATTCCTTTAAGAGTACACTTATTACACACCAAAAGCCTCTTCAATCATTGAAGAGGCTTTTGGTACCGAGAAAATCCATTATGTTAACTAAAGTTATATATCATATACATCTTAAAATAATCTAGATTGAAAAATAAACGATGTTTTAAAACGATTCTCAGATGTGAATATTACCTATAGACCTTCAAGAGTCGTATAGGATTGGATAAATTTAGGTATATTAAATAGCGTGTTCAGTCTTGATACAGATTACAAACTTCTTAAAAGGTGGATGATGTAACATGCTTGATTCTAAAACCATTGAGATTGTTCAATCAACAGTACCCGTTTTGAAAGAGCATAGTAAGCAAATAGGTAAAAGATTTTATGAGTTATTATTTGAAAAGGCACCAGATTTGTATAATATGTTTAATCAAACGAATCAAAAAAGAGGGATTCAGCAGGAGGCATTAGGTTATGCCGTATATGCTGCAGGAGAACATATTACAAACTTAGAAGCCATTAAACCCGTCATTGAAAGGATTTCACAAAAACATCGCGCGATAGGTGTAAAAGCCGAACAATATCCGGTTGTTGGTGAAACCTTACTTCAAGCAGTAAAGGATGTTTTAGGAGATGCAGCTTCAGATGACATTATTGAAGCATGGGGAAAAGCGTACGGATATATTGCCAATGCTTTTATTGAACTAGAAGAAAATCTCTACAAAGAGACAGAGAGCCAACCTGGAGGTTGGGAGGGATATCGAAGCTTTTATATTGATAAAAAGGTAGAAGAAAGCGATAATGTGATGTCTTTTTATTTAAAAGCTAAGGATGATAAAGCCATTGCCTCTTATAAAGCAGGACAATACCTTACACTCGCAGCAGCTGTGCCGGGAGAGAAATACACGCATATTCGTCATTATAGTCTTTCTGAAGCCCCAGGAAAGGATTATTATCGAATCAGTGTAAAACGAGAAGATGCACATGATGGTGCTCCAGCAGGAATTGTCTCGAACTATTTACATAACCAAGTTCAAACAGGAGGTACGCTTAAGTTCTCTGCTCCAGCTGGAGATTTCGTGCTTGATGATAGCGATCAGCCTGTTGTACTCATTAGTGGAGGCATAGGGATTACACCTTTGCTTAGTATGTTGAATACCATCGTAGAAAAACAGCCCACCCGTAAAGTTACCTTTATTCATGCAGCCATCAATGGGAAAACACACGCTTTTAAAGAACAAGTGGCTCAATTAGATAATGATAACGAAAATGTCACCTCCTTCACCTGCTATAGTTTGCCTAGTGAAGAGGATCGACTGGGTGATGATTTTGATAAAGAAGGTTACGTTGATTTAGAATTGTTGCAATCGATTGTTCCCTCAAAAGAAGCCGTTTTTTACTTCTGTGGATCAATTCCGTTTATGGAAGCCATTCTAAAAGCATTGCATAGATGGGATATACCAAACGAACGTATTCATTATGAGGTATTTAGCCCTGTAGCCATTTTAGGAGAAAAGTAAATAAAGTGACCTCCAATCCGTTTAATTATCTACGGATCAAGCCCTTGAAATTTTTGCGAATTTCAGGGGCTTTTGATATTCTCGATATCTTTTTTTTATAGACAAGATATGTGTAGGATATACATGACTTACTTCTGAATGGGGATATTGTTTTTAGTTCTTAATCTTTTTTTTGATTAATTGGACAGTTCTCATTGATAATGTAACTTAGTCAATATGATGATTTAAAATACTCAAAGGGATGTTTCTATGAAGCTTCTTTCATTATAGAACAGTTCCAAGTATGTCTATAAACGCCTTTATAACATTTTACATATAATATTATAAGAAAAATAATATTTTTGATATGTTTGGAAATTTGTTAAGCTAATCGAGTAGTTTTCTGATTTATGAAGATGGAAGGATATTAAATCAAAAGACTTTTCATCTTACCTTATATTGTTGCTGCTATTATATCCATAGTATTGTTCTATTCATTTTCAATAGATTTCTTATCTGAGAGTTTTAATTTTATAACTTCCCTTTACTTTTTAGAGTTGCAATTAATATATGGGATATTCATCGTCATGATTTTTTTATATAGGAGGAATTTAATTGGATAAAGAGATGGTTAAATTTATAAGAAAAAGTTACAACATGAATCAACGTAATTTCGCTCAAGTAGTTAACTGTAGTTTTTCATTAATTGCTTTAGTGGAGGTTGGTAAAAGAAGAATAACGGAAAACTTATATAATAAAATTACAGATGCCTTTAATTTAGATGAAAAGCAATTAAAAGAAATTCATTCTCATTTAATAGAAAGCAGTCAAAACAAATATTAAGGAAAATAAATTTACCAATGTAGGATGAGTTGATTTAATTTACAAAAGGAGCGAGTAATAGTGGATGTAAAAGAAAGCGAAAAAACTATTTGATTAAAAGTAATGCTTCAAGAAGCTTTAAAACCGATGACAGAAAAATTAGAAAAGCTAAATGAAGAAGTTGAAACAATTCGGAAAAGCCAAGAGAAATTACAGAAGATGTTGGAAGAAATAATAATAAAATAATAGGAAAGAATCTTTCCTTAGTGGCCTAATAATACAGCTACATACTCTTGTCTAGTTACGGAAAACTTATAATTTTTATTCCTATTTTAGCCTTCGATAAAATAGGAATAAAAGAGTTAGCAATGAATGGTCATTTCATTGGTAGATTTTCATCAGATAGAGAACATAACAACATATTATGATATACTTTTTAGTATAGATACTCATTTTCTTGTAAAGAGGTGTCTTTCTAATGGATTATCATTTAATTGGTTTATCATTTATATTTTTTATTTCCTTCTATTTTATTGGAATAAAAAAGCATATTAGATGGCTATCAAGATGGAAACAATTTCGGGTCAAAGACCAGGAAAAGTTTGCTCAGTTAGTAGGAACATACTTATTAGTGGTAGGTATCTCCTTGTTAATAAGTGGCTTTGTAAATTACCCTTATGAAAACGCTATCATTTATATATTTACATTAGGTTATGGCGATTTACTTACCGTGTATATAAGTAACCATATTATTGAATAATCATTTTTAGAAAGAGCTCCCTAGAAGCTCTTTTTTGATTAGAAAAAATGTTTGCTTTGAAATTCACTTTTCTAGTTAGACTGATCCTTATTCAACTGTAAAGTGATTTAAAAAATATCTTGCAGCCTTGGTAAGACTATTTTTTTTAAGTGATACAATAGCTGGCTCAATGTAGAGCTGGAAATTTTCTAATTCAAGAACTTCAATATCATGCTTAAAACTCGCCTGAATTCCTGATTTTGGAACAATTGAGATACCTACTCCGGAAGCAACTAAAGAAAGTAACGTAGAAATATCTTTACACTCCATTACAATATTAGGAGAAAATTGATGTTTATGAAAATTACTCAACATATTTTCGTATACGGAGTATCCTTTCATATGACCTAGCATAAGGAAGGGATAATCTATAATATCTTTCAAGTTTACAGTGTTTTTTGAAAAACGCTCTTTCCAACTTAGAGGTACTACTAACACAAAGGGTTCTTCCGGCAAACATGTCACTTGGTAATTTTCTAATCTTTGGGGAAGAAGCATCAATGAAAATTCAATTTTTTGTTCAATTAGCAATTCTTCTAAATGAGAAGAGTCACCTTGCCAGACTTTAATAAATATATTTGGATAAGCTTCTCTGAAAGCATTTAGATGTTTAATTAGATAAGAAACGCAGGTATAAGCAATACCAATAGATAAAGTTCCCCTGAGTCCTTCTTCCATTTCTTGAATTTCCTGTTTAATGATCTTGCTTTCTTGCAACATCTGAACAGCATGATTATACAATATCTTTCCAGTTTCAGTTAACTCCCATTGATGGGTATAACGTTTGATTAAAGTGGTTCCAAGTTCTTTTTCTAAACGCTGAAGTTGTTGACTAAGTGGGGGTTGTGCCATATGTAACACTTGTGCAGCTTTCGAAATCCCTCCTTCATCTACAATGGTTTTAAAATATTTTAGTTGCTTAATATCCATGTCAATCATCCAATCATATGAAATATATATAACATTATAACAATAAATATATTTTTCATATAACATAAATATTGATAAGATACTTTTATGATTCGTAATAACAGAAAAAAGTATAGGAAAGGTCAGTAACTGTATATGTAAAGCTACATCTAATCTTTAAAATTTCCATCATAGCAAATAATAGCTTATTTTTCAGGTTCCATACATACTTCATTACGTCGGTTATTGGCACAGCAAAAATGTGAAATTTAATAGGGTAAATAGCATTTCTTCCTTTGATGATGAAGGTAAGATAATCTATCTTTATGGCAAGAGTAGGTATCTAGGCAACGTACTAACCTTCGATATTACTACATGATGAAGTGGATCTATTATTTTTCAAGCAGAGTATTAAATCCTACTTTATTTATGAGTTAAATATGTTATTGATGATGATACCAAATTAGATGGCAGCCAAGAAAATGTTTAACAATATACTAGCAAAAGGAGAAGATAAATAATGTGGATTCGCTTTTTTATTATGGGTTTCTTTTCTTTAACAGCAATATCTCTCATAGGTTATCAAGTTATAGAAATTTTCCATGCCTATGGCGATTTTTTTTACAAGGGTCCTAAATAAGGACAATTAAATTTAAAATACTTAACAAGATACAGAATGATAATGAAAGGGAACGATATAAAGTATTAAAAAGAGAGAGACCTATTATGTGAAGGAACATAATGACTCTTTGTGTTTTTATAAAGCTTTGAAAATAACCATTTCTTATAAAGAGGTGTCTTTATACATGAATTATCGTTTAATTTGTTTAGCATTTTTGTTCTTTTTTCTTTATTACCTTATTGGTGTAAAGAAATATATTAGATGGTTATCAGGATGGAAGCAATTTCATATTAAAGATAAGAAAAGATTTACAAAATTAATAAGCACTTATTTATTAGTGGTAGGGTCCACAGTTTTAATAAGTGGATTCATTGATTATCCATTTGAATCTACTATACTATACTGCTTTACATTGGGTTATGGTGATTTACTTATGGTTTATATAAGTAATCATATAATCGAGTAATAAATTGGATAGATGACTTTCCGAAAATAAGCCCTGTTGGTTCCTATCTCACTCAATTGTGAACACTTTTTAAACGTTTATATTTTTTAACTTAAAGATGTATTTTATATATTGTTTTTTAAATTAAATAAGCCTTATTATAAAGATGTATTTAAAATACTTTTTTAAAAGAAGAGGGATTAACTATGTTATCACAACAAACAATCAATATTATTAAATCAACTGTTCCCGTTTTAGAAGTTCATGGCACAGCTATTACCACGACATTTTATAAAAATTTATTCGAAGCACATCCTGAATTATTAAATATTTTCAATCATACAAATCAGAAAAAAGGTAGACAGCAAACAGCTTTAGCTAACACAGTCTTGGCTGCAGCAAAATATATCGATCAACTTGAAACTATTGTTCCTGTAGTGAAACAAATTGCTCAAAAGCATCGTAGCTTAGGCATCAAGCCGGAACACTATCCAATCGTTGGTGAACACTTATTAATTGCTATTAAAGAAGTTTTAGGTGATGCTGCCACTGAAGAAATTATCAATGCATGGGCAGATGCATATGGTGTTATATCTCAAGTATTTATTGATATTGAAAAAGAGATGTATGAGCAAGCAGCCAATCAATTAGGTGGCTGGAAAGATTTTAAGGAGTTTACAGTTATAGATAAAGTAAAAGAAAGTGATGTCATCACATCTTTTTACTTAGTACCTTCCAAAACAGCTGTTGTACCTACTTTTGAACCGGGGCAGTATATTACAATTCGTGTTCAAATACCTGGTGAAAAGTACGCCTGTAACCGTCAGTACAGTTTATCGGATGCTCCTGGAAAAGAATACTTTCGGATTTCTGTAAAGAAAGAAGCCGAACCTAATACCCCAGAAGGTAAAGTATCAAATTATTTGCATGAACATGTACATATCGGTGGTAGAGTTGAAATTACGGCTCCAGCTGGGGATTTTATGTTGAATCTTGAAAAAGATACGCCTGTGGTTTTAATTAGTGGAGGAGTCGGTATCACACCATTTATGAGTATGGTTAATGGTATTGCAAAAAGGCAGCCAAATCGTCCCGTTACATTTATACATGCTTCTAGAAATGGAAACGTTCAAGCATTTAAGGAAGAATTAAAAAATTTGAAGAGCATATTATCGAATTATCAATTATCCTTCGTTTATGGAAATCCTTCTGAAGAAGATGTAAATGATATTCATTTTGGTAAACAAGGATATGTTAACGAGGAATGGTTAAAAACTAAAGTTATTGACGGTGAAGCAGATTACTATATTTGTGGTCCAGTTCCGTTCCTTCGTTCTATTGTAACAAGTTTGAAGAAGTTAGGTGTTAATTCGGAACATATTCACTTTGAATTCTTTGGACCTGCAGTAAATCTATAGGATGATAAATGAAGTATAGAAATACCTTATTATCTAGATGAAAAATAGTGGTTAATAAGAATAGAAGGCAACGTTTTTTTAATAAGGTAGGAATTATAATAGAGACCTAGTTTCAAGCCTGAGGAGACTGAAACTAGGCTTTTTAATAAATTTATTTAACTGATAATGGGCCTAGCCTAACTATAGGGTGGAATTACTCTTATCCTAGAATAGCTACATACTTCGTAATGAATCTTTTCTTTTGGTACTTCCCATTTATTTAAAGTTTTATTCTTTGATTTACTCGATTTTGTATACTTTACAAGATAAATTCGAACCATTAAATAAACTCAGTTTAATTTTTAAATCTCAAAAACAATGAAAATTCAGATACCTATTTAAATATTCAGGGTTTTCCTATAAAATAACTTTATATGTTAGAAGTTTTGACAAAGTGCTTGCCAAACTAGTTAGAAAGGATACTAAAATGGAAAAAAAACTTGAAAAGAATTGGAGTCATCACTCAAGCATAGGACTAGCTACGTATTTAAAAAAAATGAAAGGGACGATTAGACAGGAAGCTAAAGTTGATTATATTGATTCTATTATTTCAGCTGTAGGTGCACTTATTGCTATTATTACTGTTAGTTTTATGGCTATTCATCTAGGCTATCCTATGGCATTAGCTCCCCTTGGAGCGAGTTGCATCTTAGTATTCGGGGCTCATAAGGGTGCCCTTTCTCAACCAAGACATGTAGTGGGAGGACATTTGCTTGCCACTACTTTTGCTATTATTATTTGGTGCTTATTAGGGAAAAGTTTATTTACTCTTGGTCTCGTATTAGCTCTTGTATTGATCCTAATGGTCCTTACACAAACGATGCATCCTCCAGCAGCAGCTAGTGCACTTGTTGCCGTTAATAATCAAGTAGGTTGGGGATTCCTTATTCCTGTTCTATTGGGTTCTCTACTGATAGTAGTTATCTCAATTATTTATAATAATTTATTTCAATCAAGGCAATATCCAAATCACTGGTTATAAAGGTGAATATAGCAAAACACGGATATTGTGTTAAAGAGGTGACTTGAAAAGTGGAAGAGTTTATTGGAAGTTGTACTATATGTAAAAAAGAAATATATTGCATAAATGGCTTTTTAAATGGACTTATTCAGCCTGACGGGACGTTACGGTGTTTTTCATGTGATAAAGATTCTTTCTTAAAAGAGGAATATTAATAAGGATTCTGACTCAAAGATTCCAAGATAATTGTAAGTAACCCGAAGTTTTTGAATCAGAACCCCTCTTACCAATTTGATTAGAAATAGTTAAACTATTTTAAGTACAAATACTTTAACTATTCCTTTATTTAGAGAAAATTGTAAGATATCTCACCAAAAAGTCGGCTTACCTACCATAAACCAAAGCATAGTCATTAATAGAATGATGTAAATCCAAATAGATCGCTTTAGTTTAGTTGCCAGTTCTTTTTTATTGTGCCCTTCCTCCTTGTACTTCCGAAGCGTTGGTGAAAATGCACGGGCCAGAAAGAACAAGGAGCAAAAGAGGAAAATCAGTGTCATTATAATCCACGGAGTAGTCCACGTCCATGGACCACACATTACGAGGAGTATCCCTGTTATAACAAGAACATGACCTGTATGTTTTGCGAGCCTAACAACAGATTGAAATGTGCTCAAATAGGCATTCATTTCTTGTTCTCTTGCACTATGTAGTTTTTTAACGATTGGCAAGAGAATAAAGAAAGGACCTATAGATAAAATGACACTAGAAATATGAATATATACTAATATACGGTACAACAAATCCATTTCTTTTACCTATCAATCGTTAATTAATCTGAACTCATGCACCCATACCCTCATTTGTGGAAGCCAAGGCATTCCAGGATGATAAGATAAAATAGATTGCTTATATTCCTCTACTGTATCATAGCCCTCCTGGCGAGCATTTTCATCTGTTAATTCACCTAGTGATTGAGAATAAACCCGTTCCACTATAAACTTTTTATCCCCTAAGACCATTATCTCTCCTACATCAGCATACCTTCCATTTCGGCGAGTTGCTGTTTTGCTGCCCTTGAGTACTTTATTTACATCATCCGGCATCGTTACAAGTCGATCAATTGTACATGTTTTTGGTGGCAACTCATTTTGTGCTTCATGATTACTCATTAAAAAACTCCTTTCATTTCTTGTCTCTTATTTAATGTACCACATTTCCAATAGCAAATTTTATTTGAATTTATTAGTTTGAAATTTCCTCTAATAAATCTGTTATAATTTATCCCTTTTCTTATTCGATGATCTAATAATAGAGCTTTTTCTTTAAATAAGTTACTCCTTCAATCCACAGATGTTCATTTCCCTCTAAAATTCCTCTTTTTTAATTGCGTATTTCGATAGAATTCATTATGTCAACTGTAGTTGCATATCCTGTGCATTTTTTATTCTTAATTGTTTTTGTGATTATTGGGACAGTTATTTTTGATAATATAACTTAATAAATAAAGATGACTAAGGAAATTATTAAAGTAAATAATGATAATGTAAAAAACTCAAAAGGATGGATTATATGCTAAGCAAAATTACACTATGGATGGTTCTTATCGTTCCATGGTTTACTTTATTTTTATTAAAAAAGGAAGATATAAAACGATTTATGCCTGTGGCTATTTTTGCTTCTACTCTAATGATTCTTTATAACCTCATTGCATATAACCAAAAACATTGGATCATTAAGGTAACTATTTTACCTTGGTTGAAACCTTCCTTTTCTCCAGGTGTGCTTGGTGCTTTTTTAGTTGTAACTATATGGATTTTTTATTTTACTTATGGACGATTTTGGGTTTATTTAATGACTAATATTGTATTAGATTTTATGTTTGCTGTTTTCCCTATTCATTATTTGTTTCAAGAAAAGCTTGAAATTTATCAATTAGTTAACATTACTCCATGGGAGCGTTTTGGTCTTTTCGTTGCTCTATCTATCGTTATTTATGGCTACCACTTGTGGCAAGAGGGAATTTTTAAGCCTGAATTAAATCGAACATAATAAATTACTCTACTCCCTGTCAGCGACAGAAAAATCCATTATGCTAACCCAAAATCTATATCTTATACAGACTAAAGAGAGAAAAACTACTGGTGTGTTCAGTAGTTTTTCTCTCTTTAGTCGTTTTTTGTTTGGTTCAGGCAAGTTAGAAGTTTGTTAAAAAAAATCTTACAGAAAACAGTAATATCAATTTTTAAAGGCTTAACAGAATAGATATGCTAGAAAAGGTTATTCTAAGAAAAAAGCCTGAGGAGATTGTATATGGACACCATTAAACCCATCAAAATAGGATCTAATAAATCATACCCTCATGAGAAACTGACATCTGCAGAAGTGGGAAAACTTTGGGCCACTTATATGGGGAACAATATGTCTACGCGTATTCTTAGCTACTTTCTCCAACATGTTGAAGACCAAGAGATCAAAACATTGCTGGAACATGCGTTAAACTTGAGTGAGGAATTTCAGCATACAATAAAAGAAATATTCGTCAAAGAAAAGATTCCCGTTCCCCATGGATTTACGGAAGAAGATGTCAACCTTGGAGCTCCCCGATTATTTGAAGATGAGTTCTATGTACACTATTTAAAGTATGTTGGAAAGGCAGGAATGAGCATCTACAATGTGGCGGTGCCTTTAATGTATAGAGAAGATGTACGAAACTTTTATCTTCACTGTATGAATTCTACTATGGAACTAATGGAACAGATCAAAACGATTTTAATGAATAAAGGATTCATTATTAAACCACCGATCATTCCTATACCAGAAAATGTGAAGATAGCTAGTCCTGGTTATCAGAAAGGCTTTATGGGAGATATTCGTCCTTTACATGCTTTAGAAATTGCCCATTTATACGACAATATTGAAAGTAACGTAACAAGTAGGACATTAATTATGGCATTTGGTCAAGTCGCAAAAATGGATAAGGTTCGAGAAATATTTAAAAAAGGGGAAGAAGTTACTCTTAGATCGGTGGATCGTTATATGGAAAAGCTTCAGGATGATAACTTACCTTCTCCCTCATTACTAAGTCATTTAGTCACAACTTCCACCTTTTCGCCCTTTTCTGATAAATTAATGTTATTTCACAAAGCAGATATGTTTTCAATGAAAATACGAGCGTTTGGAAATTCAGTAGCTGTCAATGGAAGACATGATCTAGTCACACTATATGGTAAGTCCCTAGCAGACATATTTGTGTTTGTAGAGGAGGCATCCAAGCTTATGATGGAAAATGGATGGATGGAAGTACCGCCAGAAGCTGCGGATCGAGAAGATTTAGCTTCAAATTAATATCTTTGATAAAGATGAAAAAACAACAAAAAAGCCCTTAATAAAAGGGCTTTTTTTATATAATTTCCGAGAACATGTTTTATGTTAACTGCAGAAATGTATATTACACATTAAAAAACAGAAACCACCTTCTCTCTAAGGTGGTCTTCTTCCTACACAATATATCCATTTCCTTTTCTAATGAATCTTTTTTATTTTTTCTTCATTCGCTGTTGCAGTTTCCGCACTCCGTAAATCGCAGCGCCTGTTAAGAAAATGATGGTTCCCCATTCTCCGGGTAGAAATTTAATTAACCATAACGCCATGGTAAATGTAGCAACTGCCAACATATCAATATAACGATCATGTCCCCACTTTTTCTTATTCGATAAGATAATGAGATAGCCAATAGGCGGTAAAAAGATGCAAATAATCGTTAAAAAGCCATCCGATTTGTACCAAGGCTGTTTTTCATTGTCTTCTTCCATGTGTTTTCACCCTTTATGTTGGACTCTGCAGTTAGTATACCAAACGTATGGAATGGATTGCTTCCTCCTTCATGCCCAAGGAAAAAGTAACCCATTATTGAGAGAAACTTACATTAATAATAAAAAACAGGAACTTGAATAGAGGAAATCAAACGAGTGAGCGAATATAAAAATGTTTTCTCTACATGGATTATTGAAGAAGGATTTGACTTACACTCATACCTTACTTGTCTATTTATCAATGAATGGAAGGAGGATGTAGTAAAACAGTTAGAACATGAACATATAAATTGATAAATAAGAAAAACTGAAAGGGTAATAATAATGAGTGGAAAAATCGTGTAGGCGACTTTATCTTTCTGAACAGAAGTAATAGGTCGCCTATTGGTGTTTCTTCTAAATACTCACTTCTATTGAGAAAATCACGATTTCTACTCTCTTTCATCTACTAATCTATCTCACCCTTTCCTTTTAAGAAATTATTGAAGACATAATAGGTAAGTGTCGAATTTATAAGTATTTAACTTTAATATATTTTTAATAGTGTAATCTTTATTAAACATGCAAAATTAATTTATTTTATCTAAAACAGTAAATGTATAAACTATATTCACTAAAATACATTAATTATTACTCTTTTTCGTAATATAAAACAAATCATTATTTATTGTTTAAATCTAAAGTTATTAATCTTTTATTTAACTAATTATTTTTTATTTGTCTAATGTCTATCGTTTTTAGATCCACGTTATTTATGATGAAAATGGATATCTTAAGAGAGACACTTGAAATATTCATTTGAAAATTCACCTATTTAAGTAAATACATAAAAACCAAGGGAATCCCTAGTTTTAATCTTTTATTTTTTTATCCCTTTTCCATAAAGTAAAATCAATATAGTCTTTTAATTCTTCAAGCTGTTTATCATCTATAGTAAGCAAACACTCTTTTACATATGAAAAATGATTATCTAAATTTGAAATTTCATCTTCATTTTGTCCCCATCCTACCAATACTTCTGGATTTACATTAAGAGCAACAGCTACCTTCTCAACAAATTCAATTGATGGGTTAGTACAGATATTACGTTCAATTTGACTGAGATAAGATTTAGTAACCCTAGATCGTTCTGCAAGTTGTGAAAGTGATATCTTCTTATTTGTTCTTATTGTTCGTATACGTTGTCCTATCATTAAATTACCTCTTTACTATTTAAGCTTATATGGTTCATTATATAAAACATTTCAAGGAAATAGTTGTGTCTTTTTATAAAGTTTCGGCTATTTAAAAGTATAACTTTAATATTTTCTATAGAAAGGAAAATAATTTTGTAATCTCTAATGGTAGTTTTTATCCCTCCATCTATTAAGGTATAGTCTTTCCATAATTCTAGGAAATCTGGAAAAATAAGCTCATTAGATATGAATGTTCTCAGAGAAGACACTAACAACCAGGCATTGACTAATTTATATCTTGGGCACTTTAGGATTGAAAATTCTTAAAGTATTAGATTGTTCAATATATACAATACTAATTGAGCTTAATAATTAAAGTTTTCCTCAATAGATCTTTTGTATTTTTATAATCCACTTACTCATTTTTAAATGATTAACCAAATCTTCCTGGTCTTTAAACCCTAACAAAGCATGTAGAGCATGACGTAAAGCTGTAATAGTTCCATCACCTGTAATAGGTGACCTCTTACCTTAATTCCTTGTACTAAACCAGAGGATAGCTGGATAGCTTCCGACTTTTAGATACATATAGAGCTATATGCCATTGAAAGGGATCCTGTGATGTACATTTGCTACATGTACAACCTTTCTCTCGAAAACAATACATATTCAGATACTCTCCATTAGGTAAAAGCTCTCGTATACGAAACTGGCTTTTACGCTTGGTAACGTTCTTCATAGCTATTACCTCCATTTGTTCGTTTACTCTCAATGCAATAGCAAAAAAAAGGCGAGAAAGTGCAGCTGATATTACGTGGACAAAGAACAAAAAACGCTTAACCATATGGATAAGCGCACCTTGCTTGTTATTTATTCATTATTAAAACTCTAATTTTAAGATCGTTTCTGATGCAGTCTTTTTATGAAACTCATCTAGAACATGATAATGCTTAATTAGTTGTTTATATGCTGCATCTAACCATTCGTTATTTTGCTCTTTTCTATTAATGAAACGCTTTAGTGTGGATTTATATATATTATAAGAGTTAAAAAAACGCTCTGCCTCTGCAACATCCAACTTAGGATCGATATAGAGTTTCTTAGCCTCAAGGTAACTCTGCCAAGACATACTCATATAACTCAAAGATAATTGATAACGTAAATCTGATTCTTGCTCCTTAAGCACCTCATAAGAGCTCCTAATATCATCAATTGCATTATCTACATGTGATTGAAAACGCGAAACCATATCAAGAAAAACTTCTAGTTCATTCAAATATATCATCCTCCTGTCTAATAATACGACATTAAGATAAATATTTCCTTTAATATGGGGTTTATAAATGGGCGATCTTTCAAAAAAAGATGATTAAACAGGTTCTTTATATCATCTTTCTGGTTATAGGAATTGTCATTTATGAGGATGTTACATTATTTTCTGAACCTTGGAGTTACTTTAGTTATAGAAATTATATCCATATCCATATCCATAATGAATTCATTATGGATTCCTTATCTTTGTCCTCAATAACTTCTTTTGTAAAATCTAAAGCTTGTATTAATGCGGTAGCATTACCGAGGTAGCTAATGATTAATAACTGATGTTTTTATTCTTCAACTATCCTTTAGCTACTTCAATAAATTGACTCTCTATTAACACACTTCATCATGGTACTTTGTTAGCAAATTAAAGAAATTTCATCTATAATAAAGTGAGACGTTGTTTTCGGCATGAACACGTCACCTTTGTAAAAACACCCATCATACAGTATGGTGGGTGTTTCTCATCAATTATTGGACAATTTCAACGTAGCAAAAAGCCACTTATACTATAAGTGGCTTTTTATATTTATATGGAATTTAAGTAAAAATAAAAAAGTTCATTTTACTTAAATTTAGAATTTTATAGAAAATATAACCAAAATATGTTTATTTTAAAGGGTTTTGCAATCCTTTGTCTAATATTCACCTTTGTAACTTTTAATAAAATTGAATAGAGGGGGATTTTATGTTTAAAATCAAAAAGAAAAAACAGGTTTTCCTAGGATTAATGGCATTGCTTTGTTTTATTTCTTTTTCAACCTCCGCGTCAGCTGCAACGTTCGGCCCTTACGCTGTTATTTCTTATAAGAAAAACGAATATGATGGAGTTATGGTTCATTTGGGCTCCGGGGTAAATAAAATACAGGTGGACGTTAAACAGTGGGGCATTCATGCAAATGAAAAAGCTGATATATATTGGAGCGTTAGTTATAGTGGAAGCTCCGAAAGAAAAACTTATCGTGTAAATGGTGATGTAATATCAAAGGCCAAGACACTAACCTTTGATAATTTGAAGGTGAAAGGTGGATCATATAATCTTTCTTGGCTATCTAATACAAATAATGATATGCGCGGTTCATATAAAGTTAGAATTTCTAGTGGGCAAGTAATGAAATAAACTTGTTTTTTCGATTTTCTGATATATAATGGTAATTAATTATATAGTATCAAAATAATCAAGGAACAATCACAAGTGTCTAACACTTGTGATTGTTCCTTTTTTTCTATATTTCATATACTTCTCATACCAACGAGTTTTTATATTTTAATCCTTTTACATTCAACTTACCTTTTCCATTGACTTGGCTAAAGTAACCATCTCTTTTTCACTTAACTTAGTGCTGTCAATTTCTATATACGTGCCTTCTTGTATCCAGCTTAAGATACCTCCTGGCTTGTTATCAGCCCACGATTGGAACTTTGCTTCATTACCATTTATATCAACAATCTTGCCTTCGCGACCCAGTTCTTCATTTGCAGCTTTTCGTTGTTGGATACCTACCATCATATAATCATCTTTTAATTGATTGTTTACGTAAGTTAACAACAGCACACTTGTATGTTGTTTAGGTTGCGGCTTAATTACTACTGACCATTCTTTTGGAACCTGTTGAGGCTTAAAAACAGAAAAGTCACTTTGTTTTTCTATTTTAGCTAGTTCACTTTGTAGATTTTGAACATTTGTTGTATCATCATATGCATAACTTATTCCATTAAGGTTTATCATAATGATGAAACTAAGACTTAAAGCACCAAGAATTTTTGTGGAAAATTTCATTTTGTGACACTCCTTTATTTTTTAAAATTAGGTAACCTATTTAAATTATCCCTCTTTTTTTGATTTACATGCACAAAAAAGCCAGCTTCAGTAAGCTGGCTTTAATTAATTAACTACGATGTTCAGGGTTCAGAAAATCAGTAAAGATAAAGCTACCTTTTTCTTTATAATTAGCAATTAAACTTTGTGCAGCCATCACCAATAGTTGATTCTGTGACAACCCCACTTCTACTGACATTGTTTCTAATTCATATTTTAGATTTTCGGGTAGAGAAATAGGCATTTTTTTTAATGTCATCATTCTCACTCCTTAAATATCATATCAATATCATTATAATATCTATATGATGTCAAAGTAATGTTATTATGTTATTTTATAGAAAATTCTCATTATGAATAATATTTTGTACTGTAAGCAAACTACAAAAGAGCGTGGAAACTCCAACCATGTACAATTCTTTTTTCTTTTTTCAAAAAAACTATCCTACTCCCATCGGATAGTTTTTTCATTTGCTGTTCGTATATTTTTTAGATAGTTGGAACAAAATGTAATCAGATACCCTCCGGCTTTTGGTATCTAACGATTTTGGATTTCTGGATAATAGAAAAGCTCCTGCTCATGCGCCAGGAGTTTTTCTATTTTAAGCTGTATATGATATTCATTTTTAGTTTACATAAGACTGATTATGTTAAATTCGAAATTAACTTAATTATATATGTAATACTTAATGTACTTTCGTTAAAAATACGTTAAGTATTACCTATCATGTAGAAAAATACAATGTTTTTCTACCTATAATCTACATGGATCAATTTGAAACTTATTTTTGAAAAAATCCTTGTCAACAAATGTGGTATGTTTTCTTCAGAAGAAAGCTTTGCCTTGAACATAAAAACACCCCCTAGGGTAAATAGATTTTTGTTTTTTAATCTGTCTACCCTAAGGGGAGCATATCAGCAAATGCAAGTCAGCTTTTTTTGTGCCAATTACTATAAAATTATTTAGTTAAAATGTTGACAGTCATTATCTAACTGATCCTGATTAGTTTTCTCAAGGGTTGTTTGAGGATCGACTTTGGCAGTTGCTAGAATCTTCATATCTTTCCCCTTTTTGGTAATAAAATTTATTTGAGGGGTGGAGCTTCCATCGGATTAATACCATTGGACGCCCAAGCTATTGCTTGATTCTGATCTAACCGATTCAAACGTTCCATGTCCTTATCAGGAATTTCAAAATCAAATAAATTTAAATTTTCTCGGATACGCTCCGGTTTACTGCTTTTCGTTAATACACCATAGCCGTGCTGCAATCCCCACCTCAATAGCAATCTGGCTTCAGACACCTTAAGTTTAGTAGCAATTTCATTAATGACAAATTGGGATTCTTCTTTTATTTCGGCAAGAACTTCTCCACCCTGTCCTTCTTCAACTCGCCAAGTTGAAAGAGGAGCAAGCGAGCTATATGCAATCGGTGCGATTGAATTCTCCTTCATGTACCTGGTCAAATCAACCTGGGCACAAATTGGATGAAATTCAACTTGGTTTGCTTCAGGTTTAGGTAGGTCTGCATCTAAAATCTCTTTAATTCTCTCTTTATTGTAGTTTGACACTCCAATATGCTTGGTAAGCCCTAATTTTTTTAGCTCTACAAAAGCTTCCCACTGTTCCAATCTAAGTTCTGATAGTGGAGCATGTATAAGGTAAAGGTCAACATAGTCAAGCTGGAGCTGTTTAAGCTGATTTTTCAGCGTTTCAATGGTCTGTTTGTAGTTTTTATTGGGTGTCCCCAACTGTTTAGATCCTGGAAAAAGTTTAGTAGTTACAAAAATATCATCCCTTGAAACACCAGCCGCTTTTATCCCTTTACCAGTGCCCTCTTCATTATTGTAAGCCTCAGCTGAATCAATATGTCTAAATCCAGATTTAAGTGCCTCTTTTACACCATATTCGGCTTGGTCAATTGATAATTGGTAGGTGCCAAATCCCACGAGAGGCATGTCTATTCCGTTGCGCGTCGCTTTTGATAGTTCCATTATTGGTAACCTCCTTATTTATAAACAAGAAATAATGCATTTGAGTCAATATTTGGACACAAGTAAGTTAAGTCTTAAGCTGTTTTTCTCATTTGATCCTCAATATGACTTTTTCATTCCTCCAATAAACTTTATTCTTAACCAACTTGAACAGTTGGACGAATAATCATTTCATTAATGGCTACATCGGATGGTTGCTCAATTGCAAATGCGATTGCACGAGCAATACGGTCAGCATCAATAGCCACTTTGTAAAATTCATCTAATCCTGCTTTCATCGTTGGGTCTGTTGTAGTTTCTACCAATTCGCTAGTAACAGCACCAGGAGAAACATTCGTGACACGGATATTTGTACCACTCATTGCTTCTTCTTGACGTAAGCCTTCAGAGATAGCCTTAACTGCAAATTTAGTACCACAATAAACCGTTCCACCAGGGAAGATGTTATGTCCAGCTACCGAAGAAAGATTGATAACATGACCGGACTTGCGTTCTCTCATAGATGGAACGATAGCAGCGATGGCATATAAAACACCTTTAATGTTGACATCAACCATCTTATCCCACTCGCCCACTTTATTTTCAGCTAGAAAAGCTTGTGGCATGATTCCAGCATTGTTAACTAGTACATCAATTTTACCAAACTCTTTAAGAGCATACTCAGCGAGTTCTTCCATTTGTTGACGAGAAGTCACATCTGTTACTTTATAAATAGCTTGTCCGCCACTGCTTTTAATCTTATCTTGTAATTTCTTTAAACGGTCTTCACGACGAGCTGCAAGTACCAATTTTGCCCCCTTTGATACAAGTTCTTTTGCTGTAGCTTCTCCAATTCCAGAAGAAGCACCTGTAATAACGACAACTTTATCTTGAATATTAGACATATTAAATAACATCCTTTCTTAATTCTTAGGAATCATTTCATTAACGCAAACTAATGCTTCAGTATTTTAGGGAACCCAATGTAAGGAGCACACTAGTTAACAGCCTCTTTACTTTCTACTGGTGTCACCTTAGTATTCAGTGTGGCACTAACGTATGCCTTAAATTAAGGAAATGTCTGGTTGGTGTAAGCACCATCAGGGTGATTAACTTACGGTGTTTGTCACTCAGATATCCTGATAGAAACCTTCTCCAAAAATAAAGTGACTCAAAATGTCCTGGAATTCAGGATCGGTAGAATAGGTGGTAGTTACTCCATTGCCAAATAGCTGTTGGAAATTCTCCATGCACTTTTCAACACAATCCATATAGGTAACTCCTCTTTGGGTTTAATTAATTCTTCTATTACCCCTAAGTAATTAAAATATGAGGCGTTAGCAAATCGTATATTGATGCAATATCGTACATCTGTGTATAATATAAAATGAAAAGAAGATATCTTCAACAATCAAAATGTCATAATTTGTGTGTTATTGCACAAGTTGATTAAATTTGTGCGGCAACTTTTTAAGAAAGTTTGGTGGTTATTACTATGTCCAGGGTGGATAGAAGAGTGAAAAAATCCCAAGAAGCCATAAAAAATGCTTTTATTAAACTAATGTCTGAAAAAAATTTTGATCAAATTACAATTCAAGATATTGCCGACAGGGCAGATGTCGGTCGAAGAACCGTTTATGACCATTACATGGATAAATTTGATTTACTGGATAAACTTATTGAAGAACATATCAATGAACTAAGAAACATATGCGATTCGGCATCTGAAATGAGTTTTACTGAGTGTACTTTGATGTGGTTTGAATACTTTGAACAGCATTCTTCTTTTTTTTCAGCGATGTTAGCAAGTAAAGGGGATTCTGTTTTTCGTAGTCAATTCCTAAAGTTTGTTATCGAGGAGTTAGAGGTTGAAGTAGATATGACCAAAGAGGGAAATAAAGGATTAAGTAAGGATTTAATTCTTAAGTTTTTTGGAGCAGCTGCCGTAGAGATCGTAGAATCTTGGTTTACTAATGGATTATCTGAACCAACTCAAGTAGTTGCGGAGCAAGTGGGCATATTGTTAGATAGGAATCTTTAGGTTTCGAATATGAAAATCAATTTCCAATTAGTGAGGAAGAGAAAAATTATTATCTAAGGTTCTGGTGCAAAAACTACTGGCTAGAAACATAGAGTGTCAATTTCCTTTAAGTTGCTAACTTATGAAGCTAATCCAAACAGTTTATGGATGAATGCTTTTTGATTTTGAGCAGATGTCACCCGTTGGTGAGTCTGTTTCTTTTTAATCATGTGCATCACTTCGGTTCCAGAGACGATAATTTTTGCTGTTCGAAAGGACTTGAATCCTAACATGGTACGAACACATTTCTTAATAAAACAGTGATCTTGTTCCACGATGTTATTAAGATAGTTAACCTGCCTTATTTGGATGCCTGCAGGCATCTGTTTCTCTTCTTTTAATTCTTGAATCGCTACAGGATAGGCAGGATTCTTGTCTACTGTTATCACGCGAGGTTTAGAAACAGACGAAAAAGCCAAGGCTTTCTTGAAAAAGCGCTTGGCTGCTTGTTTATATCTTGATTCACTTAGATAAAAATCAATGGTATTCCCTTCTGAATCGACCGCACGATATAAGTACATCAATTGCCCTTTTACCTTGATATAGGTTTCATCTACTCTCCATGAGTCATTTGTTGATTTAAGATGATGTCGTACTCTTTCTTCTAATTCAGGTCCATATTGATGTACCCAACGCATCAATGTAGTATGAGCAATAGATAAGCCTCGTTCCTCCATCATTTCCACCAAATCACGAAAGCTTAAGTTGTACCGCAGGTAACATCTCACCGTTTTAGATTTCTCTTTGATACCTAGAATACGTTTTATGGTAACAAGAAATAAAGGGGGTATACATGAGATGATAGGAAAAAGGGGAATCAGGATGAAGGAAGTTAATTCAATTAGGATTGATCAAACAATAAAAAAGCTGTTATAAAGCAGGTACAGCTCTTGAAGGTATTTCAGCCTCAATTAAATCTGAAATTTAAAATAGAGGATTAAGAAATTTTAAATCAAAAAAGAGAACCACTGCTTATGTAATGGTTCTCTTCTTTTTATACCTAATGTTTATTATAATTTGGCTCATTTAGTTCCTTTAGTATGTGATGTTACACGCTCGCCTTGTTCTTTAATATTCACTTCTTCTTTCCTTAGAGTCTCCGATACTTTTTCATTTTCTTCTTTACGTCGTTTGCCCACCACTACTTCCTCTGTTACCACAGGCTCTTTTGACACGGTC
>Ga0268253_10000049_pt1 | contig 35402 bp, 51 predicted proteins | sample AgamicMgMarz_FD_200250 | JGI IMG/M metagenome (GOLD analysis project Ga0268253, IMG submission 200250) | Agave microbial communities from Guanajuato, Mexico - Mg.Ma.rz (v2) (version 3) | ecosystem: Host-associated > Plants > Phyllosphere > Phylloplane/Leaf | place: Guanajuato, Mexico... | reverse complement strand
TTGGTCGCACTTTATATACACGCTGTGCTCTTTTGTTTTGTCCTGAATTTTTTTCGGTATTCAAGACTAGCTACTTGAATAGCCCGAAATGAATACATAAAAAGATAACGTCAAACACGTCATCTCCAAATTATATCAACCACATCATGATCAATGTTAATTTCTTGTATAAAAGTATTAATCATAATTTGTTTATCTTTAAAATCCATTGTTTCTAATGATTCATTAATTGTTGTAATCATATCTTTTGAGATTGAAAATTCTTGTTCGTAACTCTGTTGCTTTAGAATAAGATGCTCCTTCTCTAAATTTAATTTATCCATTTTTGTTTCTAAAAGTTGTCTACTGATATTAGTAGTATTTGTGAATAAATCAAGAAGACGCTCCATTTTTTTATCAATATCTTTAATCAACTTCTCATAATTGATTTTTTTCTCTTTTTTTTGAGAAGCGCTTTTTTTTACAGTTAGATTTTTTAATTCATCAAATATAACTTCTTCAAGGTTTTTTCTTGACCATGTTTTGTTTAGGCATTTCTCATCGTATTCGGAAGGGAATCTTTTAGCTCTACAAATATAATAGTAATATCTTTTGGATTCAATATCTTTGGATTTACCAGTACTGTACGCCACAAACTTCTCACCACAACAAGAACATGTTATTAAGCCTGATAATAGGCTTTGTTTAGCTTTATGAGCATTATGTCCTTTATGGCGTTTTAAAAGCGCCTGTACACGTTTAAATTGCTCTAATGAAACAATGGGTTCATGTTGTCCCTTATATGTTTTGCCAGCGAAGGTTATTTGACCTATATATAAAGTATTAGAGAGAAGATCTCTATATCTTCGAAATCTCCAAATGGTATATCCCTCTTCTTTTAAAACTTCCTGCACTCTAGTTATTGAATGGTATTGTTCATATAAATCAAAAGCTCTTTTAATATGCTTAGCTTCATTTGGATTTAATATTAAATGTCCGTCAACTCTTGTGTAACCAGATGGATCATAATCTCCACCATTTCCTCTTAAACCATTTTCTGCTCGTTTAATATGTCCCATTCTCATTCGCTCTGCAATTGTCTCACGTTCTAATTGAGCAAATACAGATAATATACCAATCATCGCTTTTCCAAACGGTGTAGAGGTATCTAATGTTTCTGTAATAGATACAAAGTCCACATTATTTTTTAAGAAATGTTCTTCAATTAATTCTAATGTATCTCTCTGTGAACGAGATAACCTGTCTAATTTATATACAACGACAACATCTATTTTTTTTAAATCATTTAAAAGCCTTTTAATGTCTGGGCGATCTAGATTAGAACCTGAATAACCGCCATCGATATATTCATCATAAATATCCCAACCTTTTGCTTTACAATACGCTCTTATCCGTTCTCTTTGAACTTCTATACTATAATTTTCTACTTGGTCTTGAGTACTAACACGAATGTATATAGCAGCTTTAGTCAAAACAATCACCTCTTACACTTAGAATTTAACGTTAAGTGGTGCCATATACCAAACTAATTTTCCTTTTACTACAACAGGAGTATGTTCTTGTGTTTTAGAATCAAAAAATTGTGTTTTATATTCAGGATTATAACTTTCAGGTTCTAAAGTAATTCCATCTTGGAACTTATAAAATCTTTTTAGAGTCGCATCGAATCCATTAACCGCAACTGCAGCAATATCTCCATTTTTAATTTCAACATCTGGATCTATCAGCGCTAACATATTTGGTGGTATTACTTTACTCATGCTATCGCCAATTACTCGTAATAAAAAAGCATGAGGATGACAATCTGTAATTTCAACTGGAACATTAATCCATTCTTCCACAGCAACCATTTCAAGAGGAGTGCCTGCTGCTATTGCTCCAAGCAATGGAACTGCTTTACAATTATTTTTAATTTCAGGTTGATTAGGTCTAATGTGAGTGACTTTAACATCTTGATCCTCAATGATATCGCTTTTTAAAATTCCAAAATGATCAGCAATTTTTTGAATAGCTCCCATTCTTGGTTCTTTTAACCCTTTTTCCCAAGTAGATACAGCTTTATCTGAAACACCAGCGATTTCTCCCATTTCTTTTTGATTAAGATTATGCTTGTCCCTTAGTTTTTTAATATTTTTCCCTATGCTCATTGTAGCGACCTCCGTACACTTTATATATATAATATTATACTAAAAGTAGATTTTATACAATATAATGTCGAAAAAATTCTACTTTTAAATCGAAAAATAAATGGATTAAGTAGAATTCTAGCGGTTTTTCATTGTTGACATTCTACTTTAGGTAGATTATTATGAGTTTACAAGCGAAAAGAAAAGAGGTGAAAGTGATGATTTTCACTTTGAAACAAGCGAGATTAGTAAGAGGAATCACGCAACGTGATATGGCCAAAAGTCTTGACGTTCATGTTCAAACTTATCGTAAAATGGAGGAACATCCAGACGAGGTCACTATAGGAAATGCGAAAAAAATATGTGAGATTTTAGAAATCAGCTATGATCAAATTTTTTTTAATACCAACTCTACTTTAAGTAGAAATAGCGAATTTCAATTATCTACTTGAAGAGGGGATACATTTTGATAATCAGAGAAGGTATTGAAGTAACGAGCATTACTTTAGATGGGTATGAGTTCCCAATTCCAGAAGGTTTTTCTGAGTTTCTACTTCGATCCGGTTACTGGGTATCGGGCGAGGTAGAAACGATTAATCGTGAAGAAGTTTTGTCGAAATATGATAGAGAAGTTTTTGTGGAAGACGGGAGGTTACACACGAGGATAACCTGTAAAAAAACAACCGAAAAATCAGATTAGAGTATTTTATTTTTTTGTCTTAAAAATGTCGAAAAATGAAGTCGATAATTATCAAAAGAAGATGAAAGATGGTGAAGAAAGATGAACGGAGTATTATCTGCAAGTAAATTAATGAAAGTATCTCAAGTACGTCAGCAATGTGCTGAGATGCGAAAGAGTCCAGCGTTATTGCTTATTACTGAATTAGAAGCAAAGCGTAGAATATACGAAATGAACCGTGAGGTTTCATCTCGAAGGGAGGTGAGTTAATTGAAGGAAGTAACGTTGGTTTTTAAATCAGGTGCTAAAGCAAGTTTTACAGCTAATGAATTTAAAACACTTAAAAGTGGTTTTGGTGCTATTGCGCAAGTTGAGTGGGATACAGAAGGACTTAATGAGCATTTGCTTCATCTAAGTAATTGCAATGTTGATGCAATATTTGTGAAAGAAATCGGTGAAAAGAGATGCACTAAAGAACCTGATCATCCAATTGAAGATTTCTATGGTTGTGAAATTAAGCAAGATGATAAGTATTTTATGTTTGGACAGGATGCCGTACTTGAAGGGAATCTAACAAACTACTTAATTGCGGAACAAAATGTTGAATGCTTTCGAGCTGTATAAAAAGAAAACCACCTGCGCCAACAGGTGATTTAGAAAAACAAAATTCACAGTCATTATAGCATGAATTGATTTCGTGTAAAGGAGTGAAATACATGATAGTAAATAAACCACAATTTGATACAGAAAACATTAAAAGTGGTACCGCATATTGGTTGAATAAATACAACTACAGCAGACGTACAGAAATTAGTACACCTTGCATCGTTAAATTTGTAAAGCCATTAAGTATCGTAGTTGGTTTTTACAATGAAAAAAATAAGGGGTTTGAAGAATTAACGATTGATATAAAAAGTATTGTTGATGGGACGTTCGAACTTACTCCAATGATGATTAAGGAGGACAAGCATGAAGAACGGTAAGAAGCCAAATAAACGTGAAAAGATTCATATTCAGTCATTCAATTTAAATCCAGAACACTGGTTGATTTTTAAAAAGGTAAATGGGGAAATGCATTTGGTACATCGTTTTACTAGTGCTACTCGTATAATTCCAAACTTATAGATTAGGAGGATTAGCATGGATAAACAATTAGCACCAAAAACTACATATCTAGTAAGTGTAGGTAATTTATTTGTTAGTAGTCCACAACCATTAGTAGTGACAAAGTTACCTAAAAATGCAAGAGAATTTGAATATGAAGAATCAAAACGAGTAGCTAACGATGTTGGTGGAGAAGTTATCCGTAAAACAGTGGAATATGCCAGGGTGGTGGAGTTTTGATGGATATCAACGTAATTGAAGCACATGTAAAAGCTTTTCGTTCAGCTAAGAATAATGGGATTTTAGATATCTACAGTGATAACAAAATACAAGTTAGCGATACTTTGTTTGAAAAACTACTAAATGAAAAAGGTAGTTTAACAGTTGAAGAGACGGAGTACTTATCATTCCCTGTAAAAGCTGAATTCACAAAAAATGGGCTTACATATTTCTCTCTTTATACCGCAAAGGAATTCAAAAATAAATTTGGAGGTAATGTCGATGAATGCATTACAACAAAATGAATTATTAGAAGTGGACCAATTGCAAGATGCGGAGCAACAATTTGAAATTACGGATATTAACGGTTTGAACTGGGCATTCCGTAAACTATCTGCTCTTAAATCAAAGGAAAAGGAAATTAACCAATTAGCAAACGTTGAACGTGATCGTATTGCTGAATGGGAAAAAAGAGAATTAATTTCCGTCCACAATAGTATTACCTTCTTTGAAAGTCATGTTCAACGTTACCATGCGGAACAACTTGCAGCGGATCCAAAGCAGAAAACGATTAGTACGCCTTACGGTAAATCCAAAACTCGTAAGAGTAAGGAAACGCCGGATAAAGGTGATGAAGCATTACTTTTAGATTATGTCATTCAAAATGACCTTGCTGAGTTCATCAAAAATAGTGTGAAATGGGCCGATTTAAAGAAGACATTGAAAATCGTTCAAATCGGTGATGAAAAAGTTGTTGTAGATGGTGATGGTCAAATTGTCCCAGGGGTTACGGTTAAACCTGAATCCATTTCTTATAGTGTGGAGGTATAAGAATGTTCGAAGTAACAGATGCACAACGTGAAAAGGAAAAAGCGGTTATTGGATTTATTGGATGTAGTGGTTCTGGAAAAACAGTAAGTGCGTTAATCGTAGCTTATGGAATGATGAAAGAAGCATATCCAGAATCTAGCGAAGCTGAAATTTGGCAAAAAATCGGTGTGATTGATACAGAGCATAGACGTTCTAAACTATATGCCAATCTTGAAATAGGTGGTATTCGTATCGGTCAATTCAGACATATTGACTTCCCTCCGCCTTTCACAACTGAAAGATATAACCTTGCTGTTATTACTATGAAGAATGCAGGTGCGGAAGTAGTAGTCATCGATTCAATTTCTCACAATTGGATGGGTGAGGGTGGGATTGTAGAAACTCATGGGCAAATGTCTGGTAACTCGTTTCAAAACTGGGGCAAACTTGCACCTGAAACTACTAAACTAATAAAAACTCTTACACAAAATGATATTCATATGCTGGTAACATTTCGTACAAAAACAGAGTATGTTGTAGAGCCTAACAGCGAAGGGAAAATGGCTCCACGTAAAGTTGGTACAAAGCCTGTACAAAAAGAAGAAATGGAGTATGAGTTCATGCTTAATTTTGTAATTGATATTGATCATGTAGCTGATACTTCAAAAGATAATACGCAAATGTTCGAAGGACATCCACAGAAGATTACAGCTGATGTAGGTCGCAAATTATATCAATGGCTTGAATTAGGTCTTGATGTAAAAGCTGAGGAAGAAAATAAGCGGATAAGCCTAATTAATCAAGTGATGGAAATTGCAAGCAACAATCCAGAAGCACAAAAGAAGGTACAAGAATTTGAGCTTAAAGCGAATATGAAACTTGAAAATTTCACTATTAAGTTAGCACAAGTTGCATTAGATAGATTACAAGCTTTTAACAACAAGGAGGAAAAATAATGTTTAAAGTAGATCACAGTCAAGCAGCAGAATTTGAGGTAATTAAACCGGGTGAATATGAAGTAACGGTTGTTAATTATGAATTAAAACAAGCAGAGTCAGGAAATAACCGAGTAATCGTTGATTACGAGATTCGTAGCGATGTGGACCAACCATTCCAAGGTCAAAAGATTCTATTTGATAACTTCACTGTTACGGATAAAGCAATGTGGAGATTCCAAGCAGCATCAAAGGCAGCACAATTCCCGGATGGAATGCAATTTAGCAGCTATAAAGAATGGGCAGATACATTCCTTAATAAACCATTGCGATTAGTAGTAGGTGAGCGTGAGTACAACGGTAAAAAATATCCGCAAGTAAATGGTTTTAAAGTATCTGAAGTTGCGGTACCTAATACTACTATTGAAATTTCAGATGATGATGTACCATTCTAAAAATTAATTAACAAGATTCAAATAGGAGGGAGCTACTAACGGCTCCCTTTTCCAAAGGGAGAAAATCAAATGAGATATAAATTTAATCAAATACCGGCAGAGCTTAAAAACACTCCTCATTGGATCTTATGGCGGTCAGAAGTAAGAAACGGTAAGAAAACAAAAGTTCCTTATCAAATCAATGGGGAAATGGCTCAATCAAATAATAAGCGGAGCTGGTCAACGTTCCCGACAATCATAAAATTCTATGAACAAGGAGATTATGATGGAATCGGATTTATGTTTTCAAAGGATGATCCATTCATTGGAATAGATATTGACCATTGTATCCAAGAAGGTGCTCTTACAAGTTTAGCTGAGGATGTTATTGAAACTGTAAATAGTTATACGGAATATTCACCAAGTGGTGATGGCATCCACATTATTGCAAAAGGTAAGCTGCCATTAAAAGGACCAGGTACAGGACGTAAAAACGTAGACCTTGGATTGGAAGTATACAGACACGGACGGTACTTCACTTTCACCGGTGATTGCTTAGATCAAGTTCCTGTGGAAGATAGAACGGAAGAATTAAAAGTTTTATTTGAGAAGTATTTGAAAGAAAAGCCAAAGCCTGAAAAAAAACAAAGCACCACTTCATTCGAACGAGAAGATATTACTAGCCTATCGAACGCAGAATTATGGGAGCGGATGTTTGATAGTAAAAGCGGTGCAGCCATTAAAGATTTATTCCAGGGTATGTTGATTAACGGTGACCACTCTTCAACTGATATGGCTTTATGTAATCATTTAGCATTTTGGACTGATAAAGATTCAGCAAAGATGGATTCAATGTTTAGAGAGTCTTCCTTACTTCGTGAGAAGTGGGATAAACCACATTCTAGTGATGGGCGTACATATGGACAAATGACAATTGATACAGCAATTCTTTCAACTCCTTCCACAATAGCTGATTATGAACCACCTGAAGAGAAAAAGTATGAGGTTTATATTTCCGATAACTCAATTGAAGATACTGAGGAAATAATTGATGAAGCACCAAAGTTTCATTTAACTGAGTTAGGAAATGCAGAACGTATTGCATATTATCATGGCGAAAATGTTCGGTATTGTAATGAGTTGGAATGGCTCATATGGAACGGTAAGCATTGGCATGAAGATAGTAAGCGACAAATTGAAGCTATCACTGCAAAAACACTTAGAGCCATATATGGAGAAGCTAAAGTTACAGAAGATAAATATCAATCAAAGATGCTGCATGATTGGGCTAAGAAATGTGAAAGACGGACAATCAGGATAAATAGCATATTGGATGTAAGACCGATGGTATCAGTCAAAAAGAAAGAATTAGATTCGCATAGTTTTCTTTTTAACTGTGATAACGGAGTTATTGATTTAAAGACCGGTGAATTATTACCGCATGACCGTGACTTGTTATTAACGAAGATTTCTCCAATTAAGTATGACAGAAATGCTGAGTGTCCAAACTGGAAAGCTTTCTTGGAAAGTATTTTTAAAACACATACTGGTGGAGCGGATCATGAGCTCATTAATTATTTACAAAAAGCAATCGGTTATTCATTAACTGGTGTAACAAAAGAGCAAGTAATGTTTTTCTTATTCGGTAATGGTCGAAATGGTAAATCTACTTTTATTAATATCATCCAGGATCTACTCGGTGATTATGGAAGACAGACAAACAGTGATACTTTCTTAAAAAAGAGAAATGATTCAGGAATCAATAACGATGTGGCCAGATTAGATGGAGCACGTTTTGTATCAGCTGTTGAGAGTGAAGAAGGACAACAATTATCTGAAGCCCTGGTTAAACAAATCACCGGTGGTGAGAAAATGTCAGCTCGTTTCTTACGTCAGGAATATTTCGAGTTTACACCTGAGTTCAAAGTATTCTTCACTACCAATCATAAGCCAATTGTTAAAGGTTCGGATGAAGGTATTTGGAGAAGGATTATGCTTATCCCATTTACTATAACAATACCGAAAGACAAGATTGATTATGATCTTCCGGATAAATTAGCAAAAGAAATGCCGGGTGTATTGCGATGGGCTGTTGAGGGGTGTATGAAGTGGCAGACCGAAGGGTTGCGTGCTCCTGAAGCCGTGAAGGCAGCGACAGCCGAATACCGTGAGGATATGGATATATTGGCACCTTTCATTGATGAAAATTGTACAGTAAATTCTTCAGTAAGAATTGAAGCGAAGTCGCTGTATGAAAATTATACAAAATGGTGTTATCAAAATAACGAATTAGAATTAAAAAACCGTGCTTTTTATCGCCAATTAGAAGTTCGTGGGTTTAAAAAAGAAAAAGGCACAGGAAATAAAAACTTTATTCTTGGAATTACATTAAATAAACTTGCTGGTTCAAATTTATTTTCAACTGAGAATGAAGATAAAAACAACGTAACTCCTATAAATAGGAAAAAACTTTAAGTCAGAGTTACTAAAGAGTTACTTAATTATTTTTTTAGTAACTCATATAAACGTTGATATAACAATGTTTGTAGAAAAATAGTTACTTAAGTTACTGAATTTCCTATATCGGCTCTTAAGAAAATAAATAAAATAAAAAAATAATATATATATAGGACTTTAATAGAAAAACGGGTAACTTTAGTAACTTTGATAACTAAATAACGCTTAAACCCTTGGTACGACTGGATTTAAGCGAGTTACTTTTTAAATAACTTAGTAACTATTTAGTAACTTGTTAAAAAAAGAGGTGTAATATGCATCCAAAACAAATATGTGCTGATGTTCAATCGATGGGAGCGAAGCTCGTTCTTGATGGAAATGATTTATATATTGAAAACCATGAAAAGGTTGCTCCTGAAATTGAATCAGTTATTAAAGAATACAAGCTACGGATTATTAAATATTTACAAGGAAATTATTCGGACCAAGATCATGCAGTAAAACAAACGATAGATAAAATTATTAATTTTTTTATCGGTGTTGAACAGGATATGAATCCGAAAATAAATGATTGGTTTAATTATGATGAAGCTGCAGTAAGGATGGTCATGGAATTAACATTAAATTTTTCACTTAATGGTTGGTTATATGTAAAAGAATCTGTGGCTAACTATGAAAATAAATTAACGGACGAGCTCTCGCAAGAAATATTCAATCGTGCAATGTCGCACTTTAAGAAAGGAGCATGAAAATGAGATATCAATTCAGGGTTTGGAATGTAATGAGTAAAAAGATGCTGGGTTGGGGAGAAATCTTTGATTTACCAGCATGGGAGATTTTCCCCGGAACACCTGAACAACGCCCATTTAATGTTATGCAATACACAGGGTTAAAAGACAAAAACGGTAAGGAGATTTATGAAGGGGATGTTCTTGATTTATCTTTAGGTGACGATAGCGTCCTTCGATGTGAAGTTATTTATGAAGCTCCTTCATTCTGTCGGAAATGGTATAACGCAAATACAATTCGCTTGAGACAAAGAGAAATAGAACCTATGGCATGGAATACTCATATTGTTTATGAGGTAATCGGAAACATCTACGAAAACCCAGAGTTATTGGAGCGATAAATATGAGTGCTATACATTATCGATACTCAGAAAAAGAGTTAAAAGAAATACTGGACACATTAGAAATCATGGTGGATACGAGGGAACAGAAAAACCAACATGTACTTGATTATTTCCGCAAAAAGAATGTTCCATTCAGACTTAGAAAAATTGATACGGCCGATTATTCAGCAGTAATTCCTAAAAATCCTGAGATGGGCATTACACGAGATATTTATTTAAGTGCTGGAGTAGAACGGAAAAACGGTGTAGATGAGTTAGTTCAATCAATTAAAGATCGTACACGATTTGAAAATGAATTGATTCGTGCTGCTAAACATCCATTTGTTCTTCTTGTGGAAGATCTACAAGGCTATCACAAAATATTAAAAGGTGAATACCGAAGTCAATATAAACCAGAAGCATTACTTGGTAGTTTAAAAACATTTGAAGTGCGATATGGATTTTCAACAGTATTTATTGAGCCAGCTACAACCGGTAATTACATATATCATCATTTTTTATACATGGCTCGTGAGTACCTAAAGAAAGGGGTCATATGAATAATGATTTACTCCCGTGAAGAACAAGAAACTACATTGGTTTTTGACTATAGCACAGGTGAGTGGAACGTTTACTCTACTGTTCCTAAACACATTCGAAAACTTAGTAATCTATGTGAATTACAAACCTTAGAAGAAGAGGATGGAAGACCAACAGCCGTAAAAGGTGTTCTTCAAGAAAAACAAGTAACAATGAAGAATTTACGAGTTATGACGGAAGAACAAAGACAGAAAGCAGCTGAAAGACTTTCTAAGGCTAGAAACGCTGTAATTAATAACGAAAAATAGCATTGAACATTCAAGAAGGTCTAATTGGTTTAATTTAAGTTGAATCATAAAAAACGATTATTAATTAGGGGGATTTATCAATGGCAAAAGTACAAATTAATCAAAAGGAACAACATTATGCAGATACACGTGAAGAGGCGGAGGAAATTATTTCAACTGCTAAAGAAAATGAAAACCTTCAAATGCACAAAATCGCAGAGAAATATAACAAATACGGTCAGTATTTCTTGATTGATTTAACTTTCGCTTATCAAACTCCTAAAGAAGTAATGGAGAGTCGTCCACAAAATGATGATGTTCCAGAAGGACAAATGAGTTTTGAAGAGCCGCATGAAGGCGTAGATTACAAAGTTAATCCGGATGGAACAACGGAAGTTGCTCCTGGTCAGTTGAAAATTGTTGATGAAGAAACGATTGCTGAATAAATTCTTGTCCTGGGCTTCGGCTCAGGATATGAAAGGAAGAGAGACATATGTATCACTGTGAAAAATGCTTAGAATGTTTTGAAGATGAAGAAGAATATCTAATTCATTTACCAGAATGTGAATATTAATCGAAAAACGTTATTAAATTTCATTTTGCCGAAAAAACGGCTTATCAGATTGAGAAAAAACTAAGTTGTTTTTCTTCCTTAATATATTTGGTCGTGTAGAGGGTAAAACGTCTTAGAAAGGAAAATAAACATGTTTTACGAGATTTAGAGTTTCTTAGTAGAAAGTAGGTGAATCATCATTTGTTTAACTGGCTGAAGGTATATCAAGAATTAGAACAGGACATTGCGTATCTAGATTACAACTTAGACAAAACAAAAGCTGAATTAAAACGCTGGGTCAGTGGTGATTTGCGAGAAGTACGTTTAACTGCTGAATCGGAAGGTGCGAAGGTAGAAGAACGTATTGAAGCAATTGAATATGAATTAGCACACAAAATGAATGATATGTATAAACTGAAAAAATTAATTAATACGTTCAAAGGATTGGAACATAAAATTGCATATCTCAAGTATGTGGAAGGCATGACATTGGAAAAGGTTGCTGAAGAACTTAACTACAGTCCACAGTATATTTATAACAAACATGCTGCCATGCGAGAAAAGGTTGAGTACTCAAATAGAACTTAACATTTACTTAAGGTAAGGTTTCATTATACAAACCGTTGAAAAAATGAATTATAGTAATAACATAAGAAATTGACGAAAGGGCAACTGGTGCACGGTTGCTCTTTTATTATGCAAAAATTACATAGGTGGTGAATGACAATGATTTGGTTATTAGCTTATCTAATAGTAGGTATGACTTATGCTACATTCGATATTCATTCTGCTGTAATGAATGATATAGAAAAAGATAAAGAGAATATGAATATCACAGTAGTATCAGCTTTAATTACAATTTGTATCTTTACTGTGATATGGCCAGTGTTACTAACTTTTAATATTGCTACTTGGTTTCATAAAAGAAAGGAGAGTATTAGTAAATGATTACTGAAATTAGAAAAACAATATCAGGTACAGAGTATTGGGATAATGAAAAGAAGAAGACTCTATTTGTTCCAACTGGTGAAGAACCAGGTTTTGAAGTGACTAAGAGTCCTGAGAGTATGATCGGAGGAATAGATATGGCAAGTGGTAAAGATTTCAGTGCAATTGATGGTAAGGTTGTAGATTATGAAATTAACCTGGATGATATGAATGCTGAAGAGTTGCTATCCTTTGCTAAAGATAATGACATCGATGTGCCAGGTAAGTTAAAGAAAGAAGAAACAATTCGTAATCATATCGTTGAGCAATTAACGACTGATACTGAATGAAATACTGTGACTTTAACGGCTGCCGTAACAAGATAAGCAAAGGTCGTTACTGTGAAGAACATAAGCGTAACAAACCAAGGAAGAAGAAGGACAAGAAGAATATCTATCATCATGATAACAAACCATTCTATCGTACTGATGCATGGAAGTATATCAGGTCAAAGGTATATGAAAGGGAGAATGGCTGCTGTCAACGATGTGGAAGGTTCGTCTTTGGTAGGAGTGCTCATGTTCATCATGTAATACCAATCAAAGAAGATGAAACACTTAAATTAGAAGAGAATAACTTAAGATTACTTTGTCCAGTTTGTCATACAATCGAAGAAAATGAAGATAAACCGAAAAAAGTTTTTCCGAGTTATTTCGGAAGCCCCCCTATCAAAAATTAAAATTTGTCCTCTGGGGAGGATAGGTAGCGTAGGGGCATTTCTATCGTTAGACAACATTTTAAAAAAATAAAGGGGGGTGTGAAATGTCTACGAAAAAAGAGCGTCAAAAAATTGTTGCCGATAAAACAGAAGCTGAGAAAAATCGGATATTAAAAATCATGCGTGATGCAGATATTTACACCCTTACTTTAGATCCATTAATTGAATCATATTTAGATATTTTCGAAGTTTACATGACCATGTTTATCGAATGGAAAGAAAAAGGATTTCCGCCTACTCAGCGTCACACCAATAAAGCAGGAGCTACAAATAATTCAAAGCATCCATTAGCGCAGCAAGTAGAAACTTGGGCGGATAAAAAAACAAAAGCATTAGATTTATTGGGGCTTACAAATAAGGCTAAACCAGGTAAATATGTCACTGGTGGTTCTACTGTTGGGAAAAATGAAGAGGTGGAAAAACCTACAGCAAAGGTTAGTGAATTAGATAAACATCGTGCGAAATGGAGAAAAATGACTAATTAATGTTATAATTTATGTAAAAATGAATAGGAGATACATAGATGGATAATGTTAGTATTTCAGAATTAGTGCAAATAATTTCTCCAATAGTAGGGATAGTCACTTCAATAGTGGCGGTTTTTATTTCTGTAGGTTCTTTAAGAGCAACTAGAAGTTCTATTGAAGAAGCAAATAGACCATACGTAGTTATTTATAAAGACTATATACAAGTTACATCTTCTATTCACGAATATTTAATTATAAAGAATTTCGGTAAAAGCGGAGCTATTATTGATTCTATAATTTTTGAACCAAGCTATGTTAACTCAGAGACAGGTAAAGGGATTTTCGAGAATACTAGGGATACTTTTATAGCACCAGGACAATCGATTTCTACATTTGTTCCCGCAAATGCTTATGGTAAAGAAAACAATGGGATAGTTAAGGTGACAATAAAATACCATACAGAGAAAAAAGAGTATCAAGAGGTAATAACATTAAATGAAGAATCACATCGTGACATCCTATTTGTAACAGCCCGTCCAGCAAAAAGTAAATCAATTCAAGAGGTTATGACAAATGCTACTGAAGAAATCCTGAGAAGGCGTCTTTAATATCTTAGTTTAGGTCACACAATAGTGTGGCTTTTTATTATTCCTTGGAGGTGGTGTTTATGTGATTGAACGTGGCGTTAATTATGCAGATATTTATGCAAAACAAGTAAGAAAGAATCCTAAAAAATATCCAGATACTATTAAAGCGATGGTAGATCGTTATTATAAATGGAAAAAGCGTAAGGATATTTGGTTCGATGTGGACCGAGCGAATGAAATGATGGATTGGGTTGAAACGTTTGTCCGTCATACTAAAGGTGATTTAGCTGGACAACCTTTTATCCTGGAAGATTGGGAGAAGTTTGCTTATTCATGGATATATGGATGGGTTCATGAGAATGAAAAAGGGCAAATTGTCCGAGTTACTCGAGAAACTTACATTCAGGTTCCTAAGAAAAATGGTAAAACTTTAATCGGTGTTGGTGCCCTTGGTTATGCGATGTACGGTGAAGGAGTACTTAGTGCCGATTGTTATTGTTGTGCGAGTGATTTTAATCAGGCTCAATATGCAGCAAAACCGTTTGCAGCAACAATTATGAACCATGATGTATTAATGGAATGCTCACACATTTATAAAGGGCCAAAAGGTACCATTTCGAGTGTGACATATGATTATATTCGTGATGATTTAGCTTATCAGAACCAATTCATTGTAATGAGTAAAAACATTCAATCCATTGAGGGCTCCAATCCACACTTTATTCTAAATGATGAGCTTCATGCTCAAGAAAATATGGATCAGTACGATAACTTTAAATCAGCACAGGTTTCTCGTGCTGAGCCGATTATGTTTAATATATCAACGGCTGGTAAAGGTTCTTCATCGGTTGGTATGCGAGTATATCGTGAAGCAAAAGAAGTATTGAAACGTGATGATAATGATTCGAGTTTTGTCATGATTTATGAACCAAATAAAAATTATGACTGGACCGACCGTAATGTTTGGGCAATGGTTAATCCGAACATTGGTGTATCTGTAACGATGAGTGCACTTGAAACAGAATTCATCTCAGCATCACGTTCAGTGCATAAAAAAGCCGAATTCCTTTCTAAACATTTGAATGTATTCGTAAATGGAGCTGAAAACTTCTTTGAACAAGGACAAGTTGAGCATGTTCTTGTGGAAGACCTGGGCGATTTAACAGGTGAAACTTGCTATTTGGGATTAGACTTATCGAAAACAACAGATTTAACATGTGTTAGCTTGAATTTCCCCAACTCTGGTTATACCGAAGATGGAAAGTCTATTCTAAAGGTTAAACAAATGTATTTCGTACCAACTGAAGATATTGAACATCGTGAAAAAGATGATAACGTTCCATATACTGATATGGCTGAACGTGGCTTTGTTACTTTTTGTGATGGAAAGATGATAAATCAGGACCAGGTTATGGATTATATTGTGGAATGTTTAAACCTGTATGATGTACAACAAATAAACTATGATCCAGCGATGTCTCAAAAGTTAATTGAAAAACTTGAGAATCTTGGTCTTGAATGTATTTCTGTAGGTCAGTACCCTAACGTTATGAATGCGATGATGGATGATTCAGAAATACTCATTTATGAAAAACGTATAATGACCGACAATCCTTTATTTGTTTATTGCGCTCTTAATGTTGTAGTGGTAACAAATATCAATGGAATGAAAGCACCAAGTAAGCGACAGTCCAAAAAGAAGATTGATGGATTTGTTGCTTTTTTAGTTGCTCATAAAGAAACCATGATGGTTATGGATAGCATAACTGAAGAAGGTATGGATGAATTGATTGGTGATATTTATCGATAAGGAGTGAATGGAAATGGACTATGGAAAAGCATTTGATATTGTGAAACAAGGTGAGAAAGGAATGCGTCTTCCACATTGGCAACCTGATGTCGTTGTTCGCACTCAGTTACCAGATGAAAACAGTAAAATGACGCATCCATATTTATATGTAAGCAGTCGTTTTGGAAATGTACCATGGATTGAAACGGTAGTAGAGAAATTCTCTGATAAGTGGGAGGTAGTTGAGTAATGAAAAACACAGTGACTCAAGAACAAGTAGATCAAATTTTTGCGAAATCAAAAAAAGAAGTCTCCACCATATTTGACAAATGTACAGTTGTTTCTTGTCAGCTTCCGAATGGGTTTATCATTGTGGAACATTCGGCTTGTGTAGATCCACAAAATTATGATTATTACATGGGTGCAAAAATTTGTGAGGAACGTATTAAGAATAATATTTGGGAGTTAGAAGCATATCGATTGCATTGTGAATTACACGAACAAAAACTTGGTTAGGATTCGTTTAATGTTCGTTAATTGAAAGGCGGTGAGAAATTGGGTTTAAGGGATAGATTTTCAAATTACTTATTTAAACAGGCTGAAAAGCGTGGCTATCTTGATGATGTTTTAGGAAAGAGCATTCGTTACGGTGGTGTGTATGTTACAGATTCAAACATCTTGCAATCTAGTGATGTTTACGAATTACTACAAGATATTAGTAATCAAATGGTATTGGCTGATATTGTTGTGGAAGATGAATTTGGTAATGAAACAAAAGATGATATTGCACTTCAAATCTTAAGGAATCCTAACAATTATCTAACACAATCTGAGTTCATTAAATTAATGACAAATACCTATTTACTCGAGGGGGAAACATTCCCGATATTAAATGGTGCTCAAATACATTTAGCTTCAAATGTTTTCACAGAGTTAGATGATAATTTAGTAGAGCATTTTAATATTGGTGGTCACGAGGTTCCCTCTTTTATGATTCGTCATGTGAAAAATATTGGCGCAGATCATTTAAGAGGGAAAGGCCTTCTTGATTTGGGAAGAGATACACTCGAGGGTGTTATGTCGGCTGAGAAAACTCTGACTGACAAATATAAAAAGGGTGGACTATTAGCATTCTTGTTAAATTTGGATGCTCATATTAATCCGCAGAATGGTGCGCAGTCAAAGTTAATCAATGCTATTTTAGATCAACTAGAATCAATTGATGATGCAAGGTCTGTTAAAATGATTCCTCTTGGAAAAGGGTATTCAATAGAAACGCTTAAAAGCCCTCTAGACGATGAAAAGACCCTAGCATACCTAAATGTATACAAAAAGGATTTAGGTAAGTTTTTAGGTATAAATGTGGATACATACACAGAGTTAATCAAAGAAGATATTGAGAAAGCTATGATGTATATCCACAACAAAGCAGTGAGACCAATAATGAAAAATTTTGAAGACCATTTGAGTCTTCTTTTTTATGGCCAGAATTCGGGAAAACGTATCAAATTTAAGATTAATATTCTTGATTTTGTTACTTATAGCAACAAAACAAATATCGGTTATAACCTTGTGCGTACAGCTATTACTTCACCTGATAATGTCGCTGATATGCTTGGATTCCCTAAGCAAAATACACCTGAGTCACAGGCTATATACATTTCAAATGACGTAACTGAAATTGGCAAGAAAGAAGCGGCAGATAGTTCATTGGGAGGAGGTGAAGAGAATGAAAATTGAGGTCCGAGGGAATCAAGTCATACTTGATGGTTATGTAAATGTTGTGGACAGAGAAAGTCGAATGTTGCCTTCTCCGAGGGGATATTTCAAAGAGAGAATTGTCCCTAAGACGTTTGAAAAAGCGTTAAAGAAATCTCAAGATGTGGACTTGCTTTTTAATCATGATAAAACTAGGAAACTAGGCTCTATTGAAAACGGAAATCTGGAATTGTATGAAGACAATATTGGTTTAAGGGCCATTGCTACGGTTACAGATGAACAAGTGATTGAGAAGGCAAGGAATAAAGAATTGCGTGGCTGGTCATTTGGTTTTGTTTCTGAAAAAGATTCATGGGAAGATGGCGAATCTGGCGTTCAAAAGCGTTCTATTGAAGAGCTAGAGCTTTTAGAGGTGTCTATTTTGGATATGACGCCAGCCTATGTCGCAACTTCCATTGAAACCAGGGGCGAAAATACAGCCATGATTGAAATGAGAAGTGAAGAAGCAGCTGTAAAAACAGTTGTGGAAGATGATTCAGAAGAAAGAAATAACATTATTAAACAAATAAAAAAAATCTTGGGGGAAAATTAACATGAATTTAAAAGAAATCTTAAACGCATCTTTAACAAGAACGAAATCTCGATTAGCTGAATTACAAGGAAAAGTAGAAAAAAATGAAGTTCGTTCAGAAGAATTAGCAGCAGTTAAGGCTGAAGTAGAAGCATTAACAAAAGAAGTACAAACTATCACTGATGAGTTAGCAAAGTTAGAAGAGAAAGAAAAAGAAGAAGATCCAGACAAAAAGAAAGACGATGATCCAGAGAAAAAAGAAGATCCAGCAGCAAAAGAAAATCCGAATACACAAACACAACTATCAGAAGAACAGCGCTCTGTTATTAGTGCGGCTATTGCAGCGGTTCTTTCTACCGAAGGTCATAAATCTACTAAAAATAAAAAGGTAGAGATTCGTTCAGCATTTGCTAATTTTGTCGTAGGTAATATTTCAGAAATGGAAGCACGTGCTTTAGGCATCGAAATTAACAATGGTTCTGTTACTGTTCCGGTTGAAATTTCCAAAGAAGTTATCAGTTATGCGCAAGAAGAAAATCTATTACGTAAATATGGTACTTATGTGTCTACAGATGCTGATATAAAATACCCTGTACTTGTTAAAAAAGCAGAAGCGAATGTATCAAAAACAGAACGTGCGAAATCAGGTAAAGAAATTACACCAACTGACATTGAATTCGATTCAATTGACTTAGATCCAGCGGAATTTGATGCATTAGCTACAATTACTAAAAAGCTTCTTAAACGAACAGGTGTGAAAATTGAACAAATTGTTATTGATGAATTGAAAAAAGCGTATGTACGTAAAGAAATAAATTTCATGTTCCGAGGTGACGATGTTGGAAATGAAAACCCTGGGTCCCTGTCTAAAAAATCAGTTCCGTTTTATGAAACTGTACCTGTAAAAGTAGGGGAAGCAGGTTGGTCTCAAGTTTTACAAGATGAATTAACAATTATGACTGGTGTACCAGTTACGGAAGTAATTAAGAAGGCGAAATGGATTGTAAACCGTGCAGCCTATAATCTTTTAAATCGAATGACAGATGTCAATGGTCGTAAATTGCTTACAAAGACAAATGGTAGTTATGAATACGATGGATTCCCACTTGATTTCACAGATGCAGCAAATAAATCAGATACGGACGTTACAACGCCTGTATTCTACTTTGGTGATTTCAGTGCCTTCCACATTCAAGAAATTAAGGGTGGTATGGAACTTCAAAAGTTAATTGAAAAATATGCTGGTACAAACCAGGTTGGATTCCAAATTTATAACCTTATCGATGGACAGTTAATTTATTCTCCATTCGAGCCAGCTGTTTACCGTTATGAAGTTGGTGCAACTAAGCCAGGTGCTTAATATGGATGAATTAATTGAGAAATTAAAATCTCATATTCATTGGGAAGAGGGTATGGATGAAACCATGCTCTCTTTTTATATTGAACAAGCAAAGACTTATGTAAAGAATGCGACAGGCAAACAGACCGAGTATTTAATTATTATGGTAGCCGGTATTTTCTATGATTACAGGGTCGCTGAAAAAGAATTAGGTCAGGCTTTAGATGCAATGACTCCTTTCTTTATCCAGGAGGTTTATGTCGATGAAGAGACAGACAAATAAACTTAGATGGATGGGTGAGCTACTTAAACTAGGGGAGACCATTGATCCAGAAACAGACCGTCCTGTTATGGGATATCCATTAGAACGCAAGATTCGTTATAACAATATTGGAGTTACGGCCACGGATAAATTTACAACGAAAGATACGAATGAAATTGTAAAGAAAATTGAAGTTCGTATTGATCGTGAGATTGAAAACAATCAAAAGGATTACCGTGTAAAAGTTGGTGGCCGTATTTATAATATTGAGCGCATTTATGTACGTGAAGAAGACCGATTGATGGAGGTGTCACTATCTTATGCAAATTAGCTTTCAAGAATTAAGAGACATCATGAAGAAATCAGGTATCCCAGTATATCGTGATGAAGCTCCTACAACGGCAGAGTACCCTTACATTGTGTATGAATTTGTGAATGAGCAGCATAAGAGAGCTTCTAATAGAGTTTTAAACGATATGCCTCTTTATCAGATTGCAGTTATTACAAATGGTACTGAAAAAGATTGTAAACCATTAAAGGCTGTTTTTAACGAAGCAGGCGTGTCTTATTCTCAATTTGATGGAATGGGTTATGACGAGAACGACGACACCATAACACAGTTTATAACGTATGTGAGGTGCATTCAGTAATGGCTAGTAATAATAATGGTTTTGCTGATGCTTTGGAAGACATTAATACATTACTTAGGGTTAACCAAAAAGTAGAAAAGCAGTTTTTAGAAGAAGCAGCAGAATACTTTATTAGCAAATTAAAACCAAAAATAAAATTGTCCAATAAGAACAAGAAAACACATTTAAGAGAAAGCTTGAAAGTCGTTGTAAAAAATGATCTTGTATCTGTGGAATTCGAAGATGAAGCTTGGTATTGGTACCTATATGAAAATGGCCATAAAAAAGTAAATGGTAAAGGTCGTGTGAAGGGAAAACACTTTGTACAGAATACCTTTGACGCAGAAGGCGACAAGATAGCAGAAATCCTAGCTCAAAAAATAGTAAACAAAATGGGAGGATGATAGAAATGGTAGCAACAAAAGAAAAAGAACTATTGTATCCAGTAGGTATTGAGTCGTTGTATATTGCAATGATGGAAGGCGGTAAAGATACGAAAGCTCAGATTCCTACTTATGATAAAGAAATCTATCAAATGGATAATATCGTTGAGATTGGTATTGCAGGTAATAGCACAGTAACTCAAAAGTGGGCATCTAATAAATTATTTGTTAATGCAAGTAAAAACTCAAAGAACACATTATCTTTAAGTCACGTAGCCTTACCACAAATCGTTAAAGATGCAATCTACGGTTATCTTGCTGAAAAAGGTGTTGTATTCAATAAAGCAACATTAAAAGAGTTCCCAATGTTTGCAGTTGGTTTTGTAGCTCCTTTAAGTGATGGTTCACGTATCGGCCGTTGGTATCCTCGTGTACAAGTTACACCAGGTGAAGAGAAATTTACTACGACAACGGAAGAAGCGGAAATACAGGATCAAGCGTTAGTTATGGAAGCTACTCCTTTGTTATTCAATGATGTAACAGAAGTAGACTTTTCGGAAGCTCGTTCTTCAGCAACAGGTATTACTGTTGAGGAATTCATGAAACAGGTTATTTGTGATAAATCTCAATTATCGTTGCTAGGAACAGGCACAGGAGAATAGGAGTGATATTATGGCACGTTTAAGTGATTTAGTTAACGTTGATATAAATTTAAATAAAATCAAAATACAGGGTGTAGAAATCCCTGTTATTTTTACATTCGAATCATTCCCTTATGTGGAAGAATCTTATGGGAAGCCGTATCATGAGTTCGAAAAAGAAATGAATGATATGTTGGCAAAAGGAGAATTCAGTTTAGGAGAACAAGAAGCAAAACTGATGCGCTCGTTAATTTATGCGATGGTGCGAAGTGGTGGAACAGAGTGTACACCAAATGAAATTAAAAATGCTATTCCACTTTATGATGTACCTGGTATTTTCCAAGTAGTATTCGAAATCTTTAACGGTCAAAACTTCCAAATTGAAGATATGGAGAAGTTGAAGAAGGAAAAAAAGTAAAAAACATACTGAATGAAAATGAAGAATCTCAGTCTGAGTTGGACTGGGATTTTTATTTTTATGTCAGTAATACGTTGCTTGGTCTAAGTATGGATGACTTTTGGAAAATCACTCCTAATCATTTTTTAAAGCAATACATTATGCATCTTAGATACAACAATCCTGATGCACTTGAAGAGAAAGCAACAAAATTACAAAGAGTTTATTTAGATCAGACTCCATTTTATTAAGAAATGAGGTGAAAATATGCCAGGAAATAAAGAAAGAAACGTTGTTCTTAATTTCAAGATGGATGGTCAAGTTCAGTATGCTCAGACATTGAAGCAAATTAACATGGTTATGAATAATGCAGCTAAGGAATATAAGAACCATATCGCAGCAATGGGACAAGATGCCACAATGACTGATAAATTAGCAGCTGAAAAGAAGAAACTTGAGATACAAATGGAAGCTGCTAAAAAGCGTACATCAATGTTACGTGCAGAATTTGAAGCAATGTCTAAGGATACTAATACAACAGCCGAACAACTCAATAAAATGTACGGTAAATTACTTGATGCAGAACGTGCGGAAACTTCACTTAATAATGCAATGAAAAGGGTAAATGAAGGTCTTTCGGAGCAAGCCATTGAAGCACGAGAAGCACGTGGAGACATGGAGAAACTTGAAGCTAATACTAAACAACTAGAAGCTGAACAAAAGCGACTAACAAGCTCGTTTAAGCTCCAAAATGCCGAACTAGGAGCGAATGCTAGTGAAGCTGATAAGTTGGAATTAGCACAGAAACAATTACGTCAACAGATGGAAATGACGGATAGAGTCGTCCACAACTTGGAACAACAATTAAGCGCAGCAAAGCGTGTATATGGTGAGAATTCCACAGAAGTACAACAGCTTGAAACGAAATTAAATCAAGCTAAAACCACAATGAAGCAATTTGAGAATTCATTACAGAATGTTGGTCGGAGTGGTGATCAAGCAGCAGACGGTATGGAGCAACTAGGTAAGAAGTTAGATTTGCACAACATGATGGAAGCTACAGAAGTATTGCAAGGGATGTCAGAGAAACTGATTGAACTTGGTAAGGCTGCTATAGATATAGCTATAGATTTCGATAGATCTCAAAGGAAAATTCAATCTTCTTTAGGATTGACTCAAAAAGGCGCAGAGAATCTCGGTAAGATTTCGAAAGAAGTGTGGAAAAAGGGGTTTGGTGAAAGTCTTGAAGAGGTAGATACCGCACTTATTAAAGTTTATCAAAATATGCGTGACGTTCCCTACGATGAGTTACAAATGGCGTCAGAGGATGTTTTAACACTAGCTAAAGTCTATGATGTTGACTTAAACGAAGCTACTCGTGGCGCAGGACAATTAATGTCGCAGTTCGGTTTATCTACACAAGAAACATTTGATTTACTTGCAGCAGGTGCTCAAGAAGGTCTAAATTATTCTGATGAGTTGTTTGATAACCTTTCCGAATATGCACCTTTATTTAAACAAGGTGGTTTTAGTGCTCAAGAAATGTTCACCATCCTTGCGAATGGGACTAAAAATGGATCATACAATTTAGATTACATTAATGACCTTGTAAAAGAATTTGGGATTCGTGTACAAGATGGATCTAAAGGTGTATCAGAAGGATTCGGCGATTTATCAGAAGAGACACAAAAAGTATGGAAATCATTCAATGAAGGTAAAGGAACCGCAGCTGATGTATTTAACGCTGTGTTAGGTGACCTTCAAAAGATGGATGACAAAGTAAAGGCAAACCAAATTGGTGTTGCTCTTTTTGGCGTGAAATGGGAAGACATGGGCGCAGAAGCGGTATTGAGTTTAAATAATGTTCATGGTGGTCTTGGAGATGTAAATGGTCGTATGGATGAAATGAAAAAGCTTCAAGAAGAATCCCTTGGTCAACAATTCCAAAAGGCATTAAGGGAAACGCAAGCAGCCATTGAACCACTTGGAGCAAAGCTTGCTGAACTAGCTAAAGATATTTTACCTCCGGTAGTAGAGGGGATTAAAACCTTAGTTGATGGGTTTACTAAATTGCCAGAACCAATTCAAAATTTTACTTTTATTTTTCTAGGATTAACTGCTGTAGTTGGTCTTTTAGCTCCTATTATTGCAGCTGTAGTTATATCTTGTTTGGCACTAGGTACGACGATTGGAACAGTTATGCTTATTATTGCTGGCATATCTGCAGTAATAGCAGGAGTTATTTGGGCCATAAAAAACTGGGGTGCCATAACCGACTGGCTTTCTGAAAAGTGGTCCGAGTTTAAAGATTGGTTTGATGAATTGTGGTCTGGAATAGTTCAGGCCTGTAGTGATGGGTGGTCTTCCACAGTTGAATACTTTTCAGATGCCTGGTCTTCATTTATTGAAATGATGCATGAATTTTTTGACCCAATAGGTCAGTTTTTTAGTGATTTATGGTCTGGAATTGTCGAAACAGCGTCGTCTTGGTGGTCGTCACTTGTCGAAACAGCATCTGAATTGTGGGGAACATTGGTACAAGCTTGGCAAGATACGTGGAATACGATACTTACCGTCTTAGACCCTATTATTTCATTAATTTCTACAGTTTTAGAAGCAGGATGGTTACTTATCCAAGCAGGGACACAAATTGCGTGGGCCGTTATTAGTAAGTACATTATTGATCCGATGACTGAAGCGTATAACTGGTGTAAGGAACAACTTGGAGAATTAGTTTCCTGGTTAAATTCACAGTGGGAAACGGTGAAATCTTATACACTTGCAGCATGGAATTTGGTAAAACAGTATGTCATTCAACCGGTTCAGGAATTGTGGAATTGGACAAAGCAAAAACTTGGAGATTTAGCTAATTGGATACTATCAAATTGGGAATCTATAAAATCCTATACGCTTACGGCTTGGAATTTGGTGAAAAAACATGTGATTGATCCAGTAACAGAAGCTTACAATTCAACTAAGCAAAAATTTACTGATTTATATAATTCAGCTAAAGAAAAATTTGATTCTGTGAAAAATGCGGCTAAAGAAAAATTTGATGCGGCAAAACGATTTATTATGGATCCAATAAGAGAAGCAGTTGATGGGGTGAAGGGTTTTATTGATAAAATCAAAGGATTCTTTGATAATCTGAAGCTTAAAATTCCTAAACCTGAAATGCCAAAGCTTCCACATTTCAGTCTGCAGACTAGTTCAAAAACAATTGCAGGTAAAGAAATCTCTTATCCATCTGGGATTGGTGTGGAATGGCGTGCTAAAGGTGGTATTTTCACTCGTCCTACTATTTTCGGAATGAATGGCGGACAATATCAAGGTGCCGGAGAAGCTGGGCCAGAGGGAGTTTTACCTTTAAATGAGAAAACTCTTGGTGCAATTGGTAAAGGTATCGCTGATACTATGCCACAATCAAATGGTGATGTAGTAGTTCATGTTTACCTAGATGTGGATGAAGTAAATACAAGACTTGCTCCTGGTATGAGTAAGCAGCTAAATCAGAACAATAGAATTAGCGCTCGTGGTCAAGGAGTGATTTTATGATTACATTAGATGATAAATATAGATTTGAGGACTTTGGTTTCATTTGTGTTCCCGGATACGATGACTCTATTACACCTATTTTTGATCGTAAGACTTATAGTATCCCGGGCGTAGAAGGTGAAATTCCTTTCGGAACTGAAGTGAAGAAGAAACCTTTCTCATATCCATTGATGATTATGGAAAGATTTCATATAGAGATGCAGAGGAAGTTTGAAAGATTCACTGATTTTTTCTTTGATCAGTATGGAAACCCAAGGCAAGTTAAGATGATACGCGATTATGACCCGAGTAAATTTTATTATGTAGAATTGGCACAACAAATTACTCCAGATAGATTAGCTGAAGATGGAAAATTTGTATTACCTTTAGTTGCGTATGATCCACGTGCTTATTCTATTGTGAACAGCAAGGATAAAATTACTTGGGGAAGTAAAATTCCTTTTGTCACACCCATTACATTCGGTCATAAACCTTCTCAATATGATGTAATTGGTCCGCAAACATTAGTTATTAATAATATAGGTTCTTTAGTCGTAAGGCCTGTCATTGAGATTTTCGGGAGGGCTAAATCATTAACACTTAGAATAAATGGTGCTCTTTTTACTTTTGGCGATTTAACTAATGGAATTGTAATGATCGATGCGAGGAATTATACAGTTTTGAAGAATGGACAAAATTATTTATATGAAATGAAAGGGAATGTTGAAATGATAGAACTGAACCCTGGTGAAAATAAAATTGAAGTTGGCGGTACTGATGTGGCGGTACAATTGACATTTGACTTCAGAGGAAAATATAAATAGGTGGTGATAATAATGGCAGATGCTCCTAAACTAACAACTGAAGATTTACTATATGAAGGAGTTCCTAAAATAAATGCAGCAATCGATAATGCGAATGAAGCATTAAAAGTAGCATCGAAAGCGGAAATGAATATTATTGACGTGGCAAATGACATGTTAGAAGACTTAGGGACTGAAGTGCAAGCTTTTAATTATGACGATGAGGTTAATCTAATTACATCTAATAGCGTTAAAAATAACAAGGGGGCAACTGTCACAAGTGTAACAAATTCAGAAGAACAACCTTTTAGTTATGATTTATTGAAACAATACCTTCGGATCATCATTCAATATCAGAGTGTTGATTCTGGTTTAGCGGCTCACTTTGTTACAAATCCTCTTGCGGTAGATTCATCCAAAAAGCAAATTGGAGGGTTTTGGGTTAGGAAATCTGACTTAGACTCATTGTTAACATCAGGCGTTAATTTTTTCGTGTCTGCAATAGGCTTTAACAGCAATAAACAATGGAGTGGTGTTCCAGATTCAGTACTATCTTTTGAAATACCACCGAATCTAATTAGCACAGGTTACACGTTAACACGTAATAACCCCTCTCAAAATGCAACGTTGAAAGTTAAAGCGAAAGTTGGAGATTGGGTTTACTTCGAGATAAAACATAATATTGTCCCTAATTTTCCTTATTGGTCAATTTTTATTGGTACAAGACGAACAAATACAAACATTTTAGGTTCATTAAAATTAGATATTATGAACCTTACATTAGTGAATGCTAAAAATATAATTTCTCCTTTCGGAGTTTACTCGATTTTTGAGAATTATAAAATACGAAAACAAGAACTAGATAGTAATATATTTACTTCACAACGAAAAATTTTAAATGCGATCTATAAAGAACATAACTTACTTACAAGTAAGCTGCCAGGTAGAAATCAAACAAATGAATTCATTGTAAATGATGAAACAAAACCTTTCGATAAAGAATTAGTACCTACTATTTTGCGTATGGATTATTCGTTTTCTGGAGCGACAAACGCTTATATTGAATATAAACCTAAACAATATGAAAACGGAAAAACGCCAACTGCTTCTGTGTGGTTACGTAAAAGTCAAGTTAACAGTTTAGAAAATATGAACTTACAATTTTGGTTATGTAATACCGATAAGAACGGTGTGTGGGCTGGTGTTTCTGGTGCAACAGCTTTTGTACAATTAACGCCGTCAGACTTTTATCGAGGATTCAAAACAGGTGCTACCAATGCAACTGAATCGTTCACATTATCACTAGAAGTAAAATACGAGGTTGACGATTGGATCTACGTGGAGTGGGAGATGACCGACCAACCCGGATATAAATACAATTGGACTCCTTTGTTAGCCATTCAAGGTGTTATAAATGGAAATTATTCAGGCACATTAGATTTAATGAATTATAGAGCAATCAATACAGAGTTCGGTCTTGCACCTTTACTTATTAATACCATCATGAAAAGTAAATGGGCTTTTAAAAAATGGGGCGTTGTTGGTGATAGTATCTCCGAGTGGAATTTCCGAACGAATAAAAATTACCATGATTACATTTCTGATATAATCAATTGTTTTGTTTACAACTACGGTGTAAGTGGTACAGGGTGGAGGACTCCGAATAGTGCTGGTACAGGAAGACCAATTCACGAACGTATCGGCATAATGGACCCATCACTGGACTTGATCACTGTGTTCGCTGGAATAAATGATTGGATACAAACAGGTATGCCTTTAGTAATAGGTGAATTCGGAGATACTGATCCAGCAGTTAGCCTCTATGGAGCAATAGAAAATACTTTAAAACAATTAATTACAAAATATCCAACTAAAACAATCGCTGTATTCACTCCACTACCTAGTGGCGATGCGTTTAATGGCCCTAATAGTTCAGGAATATATCTCGAACAGGTGGTTGACGCTATTATAAAAGTAGCAAATAAATACTCTATACCAGTTCTTGATTTATATAGAAAAAGTAGTTTGTTCCCTTGGAATGATACGGCGAATGATATTTATTTTAAAGCCGTAGGACAAGCTGATGGAGATAGATTGCATCCCAATGACGCTGGCCATAAAATTCTATCTGATAAAATACTTACGTTTCTTAACTCCTTATAAAGGTGGTAAAAATGTAAATTATTATATAACATATGGAATTAATACTCTTAATAAGTTAATATTTTTATATAGTTAATTTCAGGAGGCATATATGAAAAAGTTAAGTGTATTAATGGCCATTATATTTTTAGTAACATGTTTTGTCGGGAAAACATACTACGATGGTAAAATTAAAGCTGATGTTCAAAGCGCCAAACATAAAGGCGCAACCGAGAAGCAGGATGAAGAAAACTCATTTAAAAAACAAATTAGTAAAACTAAAGCTGATATATCTAATCAAATATCGTCTGATGCGAAAAAGGAATTCAATTTAGTTCCAACAAAAGCATTTGAAAAATTAGAGAACGGTCAACCAGCTACAATTGTATTTCTAGGCGATTCAACAACAGAACAAAATTCCCAAACGAATGGTAAACCTGGTCACGTATCAATTGTAAATGACCTTTTAAAAAATACATTCGGTTCAGAGAAAATAAATGTTATAAATGCTGGTGTCTCAGGGAATACAATCGTTGACATGTCCAATCGTATAGAAAACGTTATTAACGCTAATCCAGATTTAGTCGTTATAAATTCAGGAATCAATGATGTAGGTAAAAAAGTATCTAATGCTGTTTTTGAGGAAAAATATAAGTCAATAATTGAACAAATTCAAAATAAAACTCAAGCTCAAATCATCCTTAGAACTTCGAATGTAACTAAGGATGATTGGGTTAATAAAAGACTAGAGAAAGAAATAAATCCAATCGTACAAAGACTAGCGACTGATTATAAAACTGGATTTGTAGATTTGTATAGTTATTATAACTATCAAATTAAAAATAACAATATGGAACTCGATAGTATAAATAACGACAATATACATCCGAATGAAAAAGGACAACAGATCATTTCCGATCTAATGCTATATTCATTAATGGGTGAGAATTAAATATTATATTTTAAAGAGTAGCTACGGCTGCTCTTTTTATTTTAAGGAGTTGATATTTTGTTAAAACTATACAACAAACAATTACAGTTAAAAGCGTATTTAGAAAATGCTTTTAAGATAAGTTACGAGCAGCAGTTCAATTCAATATGGACGGCTGCTTTTTCATTACCTTTAAATGATTTGAAGGACAAAGAAATAACAGCATTTGATTTCCTTGAACTATTTGATAATGGTAAACGGATTGGAATGTTTCGTATTCTCCCAAAAGAGACTGTGAAAAATGAAAATACAAAAACGGTAACGTATAAATGTGAGCACGTTCTAGCTACTCTGCTAAGTGATGTGCTTTTTCGTTATCACCAATTATCAAACTATACAACAAAAGATGTACTTGAATATCTATTGAGTCAACAAGAAACAAAACATTGGAAGTTAGGTAAATGTGACTTCACAAGATATTTTCATTACAGTTGGGAACATGAAAATACAATATTAGGACCTTTGTTTAGTGTTCCAAAACCATTTGATGAACCGTTTGAGTGGACATGGGATGATTCGATTGGAAATTACCCTTGGACATTGAATCTTGTGAAAGTAAGTAATGAAATAACTGGTGAAATTAGATACAGAAAGAACCTTAAAGGTATTCGTAAGGAAGAAGATCCTACAGATATTATCACTCGCTTATATTGCTTGGGCTATGGTGAAGGAGTTAACCAATTGGATATCTCAAAAGTGAATCCTACAGGCAAACCTTATATTGAAGCACCACAACATATTATTGATAAGTACGGTATCCACAAGTATATATGGGCGGATAAACGATTCGAAAATGTAGACACGTTATTTAGTTCAGGACAAGCAATGTTAAATAAAAAATGCATTCCAAAAGTTTCTTATTCTGTAGAATCTATCGATTATGAGTTGATTGACCCTTATAAATTGGAAAAATACGAAGTTGGAAAGTTGATTCGGATTAATGATGAAGAGTTAGGGATTGAAGTAGATGTACGCTTAATGAAGAAAAGTAAATCTGATGTTACAGGTAATCCATTAAATATGAGTTTAGTGATTGGCGATCCAATTGAAGATTTAGGCACAACACAAGCTGATTTGGAGCGTAGGCAAAAAATAAATGAGACATATTCACAAGGTGCTACAAATATTGATTCACACGATTATAACGATAATTGCGACCCTGAGAACCCAGCTGTAATTAAGTTCTTTTTACCAGAAGACCTGGTGAATATAAACTCGCTGATACTAACATATGAGATTGAAGAATTTAGAGCTTATAGTAAGGCTACAAAGGGTGGAGGAGCAATTGTAGAGTCTACATCTGCAGGTGGAGCTGTCGTGAATTCGACGAGTGCAGGTGGCGGAGTTGTAAACTCGACTTCAAGCGGAGGAGGATCTACTCAAACTTCTAGTTCTGGTGGGGGAAGTACACAAACTTCTACTTCAGGTGGTGGTGGTTCATTTACTAGTGAAGCAGGTGGAGGTGCAGTTCCAAGTACAACACAAAAATCATTTGCAGAGATGCATTTAATGTCTGGTGTTCCACAAAACAGTGTAGGTTCAGAGAATTGGGGATACCATTTACATGAGGTTGTTATCCCTGGTGACGCTTTTTCACATAGTCATACGGTTAATGTTCCATCACATAAACACCAAGTGAATATACCAGCACATTCTCACAGTGTTACTATACCGGCGCATACACATAGTGTGCAAATTCCCGATCATACACATCAAATTAGTATTCCGAATCATATGCATGAAATTAATATCCCAAATCATACGCATACTATCAGCTTGCCTGACCATATGCATGATATTCAGCATGGTATTTACAAGTTATCAGAGAAGCCAAGTAGGGTAACAGTAAAGGTTGATGGAAATATAGTCCCTGTGGACTCTACATCAGCACAGAATATTAATCTTATCCCTTACCTTTCTAAAGATGGAGGAGGGAAAATAGAGCGTAATAAATGGCATGAGGTTACTATTATTCCTGATAAATTAGGACGAGTAAATGCTAATATTATTTCGCGTTTATTTATACAATCACGTATAGGAGGAACTTTCTAATGAAAACAATTGAAATTCATACACAAGGTGGACTAAAGCATAAAGTGCAAACTGAAGCATATGATGCACAAGCACTCAATGATCAGTTAAATAGTAATGATTTAATCACGGTATTGATTGGTGATTTTATTATTCAACGAATTGATGTGAAACGTATTCTTCCATTAAGTATCTCTGATGTGGAGGGTACTAAAAAAGTAGAAGTTCATACGAACGGTGGAAAGGTAATTGAGATTACAACAAATGATTATGATCCAATTTTTATAAATGAACAATTGAACAATAGTAATACTATTACGGTTGTAATTGGTGATTATATTTTTTCTAGAATTGATGTAAAACAAATCGTTCCTGTGAAAGAAGAACCTATTGTGGAAGAACCAACAGAGCAGTCATAAGCTGGTCTTTTTTTATTGCCAAAAAGGAGATGGGAAAATTGCCAGAACATGAAAACCACGATGATTTTACAAAAGTAATCATCGGATTAACAAGGGTAGAAACAAAAATTGATGGGCTTGGTAATGTCAGGGAGTTAGCAATTGAAGCACAACAGTCAGCAAAAAGTGCACATTTGCGTGTAGATCGTTTAGATAAATTAGTTTTTTGGATGGGAACAACAGTAATCGGTTCACTTATTGCTGGAGCAATCGCATTGCTTTTTAAATTTGCAGGAAAGTAGGGAGAATGATGAAAGAAAAACTTAAAAATAGAGGTTTATGGGTCGCTCTATTTGCTTTGTTAGGGATGGTATTAATGGATACTATCCCTCATTTTAATCTAGGACGATATCAGGAATATGTAGATGTAATTCTATTCATTTTAGCTGCTGCGGGGGTTATTTCAAATCCATCAGCTGGTAAATGGTTTGTTGATAATCAAAACGAAGGGGAATATAAATAATGAGACATATCGTTGATATTTCAAAATGGAACGATAAAATAAATTGGCCTGTTGCAGCACCACAAATTGAATTGGCTATTTGTCGTGTACAATACGGTTCAAATCTAGTAGATCATTTATATAATGAGCATGTAACTAAACTGGAATCATACGGTATTCCACATGCTGCATATGCCTATGGGTGCTTTGTATCAGTAGCTGATGCAATTGTGGAAGCAAAAGACTTTCTAGCAAGGGTAAATCCTAATGCTAAATTCTTAGTTTTAGATGTGGAAGACGATACAGTAAAGTCGATGAAAAGCAAAGGTAATCTTAATGATTTAGCGAAAGCATCGCAAGCGTTTATTGATACATGTAAAGCTGCAGGGTGGAAAGTAGGTTTTTATGTAGCTCATCATATGTATGGTGACTATAATTTACAGAGTGTACAAGCTGATTGTGTATGGTTACCGCGTTATGGAACAAATGATGGTACACCACAAAAGAAGCCTTCTTATCCATGTGATATTTGGCAATACACAGATAACGGCTATATTGATGGTATTGGGAAAGTGGATATAAACTTATTACAAGGTGATAAAGCGTTAGGCTGGTATATTAACCATGTTCAAGAATTACAAGCAACTAAACAAAATATCATCCAATCAGGAGCTTTTTCACCATATGAAGTGCAGGATGCTATGCAGGCCTTAACATCTGTAAAAATGACTGCTAATTTCTTTTTAAAACCAGATGGCTTAACGTATTTTGTTACTGAACCAACTAGCGATGCTCAATTAAAAGCAATGAAAGAATACCTTGACCGTAAAGATTGGTGGTATGAAGTTAAATGAAAAAGGGCCGGCTCTTAATTTGAGTCGGCTTTTTCTTATTACAAATCCGATATCTGCCTAACTTGTTTTTCTTTCTTCTTAAAATCCTTCTTATACTGTTTGAAGTCTTCTTTATCCACATAAAACTTCTCACCTGTAGCTACGTTCTTTACTAATCGTGTTTTCATAAAAAAGAATTTTGTATAATAGTAAACTAAAAACGCCACTAAAGAGAAAGTAAAGGTTGGAATAAATAGAATAACCGCAAAGACTATTAATGCAACATCTACAGATGAATATATTGGCTTTAAAATCAATCGTTTACCAGCTGTAGCTTGAGCTTGTTGAATTTGTTCCATACGTTGTAGCGATGCTACAGTATCATAACTCATGAAATAACCTCCTAATAAATAATAACAACATCATTATATCAAACATTGGAGATATTGGGATTATTTATCAATGTTTAATGAATGGTATATAACTCTACTTGTTCAAGCAATTGAGTAATTTGCTTATGTCTTTCTTTAAGTTCATCTAAAGGTATTTTTGTGATGGCAGCGTTTTGGATAAGAAAGTTTTTATGAGAATGCCATTTATAAATAAGGTGTGCAATCTCTGGACGGTATTTGCATTTTACTAATAAAGCTCCAATACCTTTTTGTTTGGAATAAATATCCCTAATCAATTTGTCCTTTTCAAATGCTATTGGATTGGTAATCATGTTTAAATCCTCCTTGTAAAATTTTAATTGTACGAGGTTTAGATGGATCTCGCTGAATATAACCTTTCTCTTCTAAGTGAATTAAATGTCCATGAACTGTGGAACTAGAAGCAAGTCCAGTTGCTTTGCAAATTTCCCTAACAGTAGGAGGGAATCCGTTTTCTATGACCTTTTCTTGGATAAAAGTTAAAATTTCAGCTTGTCTACTTGTTAATGGTTTCATGGTGTATCCCCCGATTTATGTATGTAATATCTAACCATATAATACCAAGATAATGATTAAAAATCAAACACTTGTTCGTGTTTTTCGTAGGTATTATGCACCCATAAATTCAATGTCAAAGTAAAACTTGTCCATTAAGTTGTTTACAATTCCATTGAAATAAGCGAATTTACCCTTCTTCATTTTTACTCCGGACTTAATTTTCATAACGAACTCTTTAATAGCTTTTAAGCCAATAGTAATCTCTTGGTCCTTAGTAAATGCTTTATCACCTGTAGAGAAGTCTGTAACTTTATTGCACTGTCTTACGACCTTCCACAGTTCTTGAATCGTTTTAGATTCACTGTAAAAAGAGCTAACTAAAGAAACAAAACGTTGTGGTACCCAGTGAGCAACAAAATCAGCTTGTTTAATATTCTTTTCTGGAGTATTGCTATTCTCAGTATTATTACGTTTGTTTATATCTTTTATATTTTGTTTTAAGGAAACAGGGGTTGTTTTAATGGTAGGACACTTTGTAGGACTTTTTGTATCGACCTTGTTGGACACTTCTTCCACAATCGGCTGAATGATAACAGCGTTAGAAGTTTGTAGCATATCTTTAGTACGTTTCATTGCTACTTGTTTAATCATGTCTAGATCTACAAGTTTCTTCATTAAACGTTGTACAGTTTTATATGAAACATCCATCTTTTCGGCAATCCTATTTTTGCATAGGAAACTAACACCTACATATTTACAACTGTGACGCTTTAAAATTTCAAGTAATGTAATAAGTTTAGATTGTACATCGGTACGCTTAATAGACATACGGATAGTGTCTCTGTATGTACGTACAGTTTTATTTAATTCTTCTACTTCTTTAAATGTAGAAAGATTGTGGAAGGATTCTTTAGTTGCGATAACATCAATTTTTTTTCTTTCCATATTTTATGTCTCCTTTATGGAAACAAAAAAGCAACGTCACCAATTTGGTAAACGTTGCCCAAGAAACCCTACATGATGTAAAATAATTCATGAGAGTATAGCAAGTGTTTACCTGGCGTAATCAGGTTGACGGTATATATAGTGTTGGTCGCACTTTATATACACGCTGTGCTCTTTTGTTTTGTCCTGAATTTTTTTCGGTATTCAAGACTAGCTACTTGCGGGGCTGGAAAGACAGAAATGTTATTTTACGGTATGGAAGAGGCATTGCGAAAAGGAGAAAGGGTTTGTATCGCAACGCCAAGAACAGACGTTGTACTGGAATTAGCGCCGAGATTACAAAAAGTGTTTCCAAATGTAAATGTAGCTTCCTTATACGGAGGGAGTGAAGATAGGGACAAAGATGCAGCGTTAGTCGTTGCAACTACGCATCAACTGTTACGTTACTATAGAGCGTTTCATGTCATGATTGTAGATGAGATAGATGCCTTCCCGTATCATGCAGATCAAATGTTACAGTATGCAGTGCAACAAGCGATGAAAGAGAAAT
>Ga0268253_10000048_pt1 | contig 35612 bp, 35 predicted proteins | sample AgamicMgMarz_FD_200250 | JGI IMG/M metagenome (GOLD analysis project Ga0268253, IMG submission 200250) | Agave microbial communities from Guanajuato, Mexico - Mg.Ma.rz (v2) (version 3) | ecosystem: Host-associated > Plants > Phyllosphere > Phylloplane/Leaf | place: Guanajuato, Mexico... | reverse complement strand
ATTTTGAGAAAGATTGAACATGAAATGGTACATCAAGGAATTGGTCATGTAACAATTCAACTAGAAAATGAAGAGCATCCACACGATGAATCTGCTATTTGTTCTGCAACTGAGCATGACCATTCTCACTAAATGTTACATAAAAACAAAGTAAAAAGCACCTATGAAAGCTACACGGTTAGCTTATAAACTTAGGTGCTTTTAGTATGTATTTTAATAAACTAAAGATTAATGATTTGCAAAATATATTTAACTAGAAAAAGATTAGTAACTACCGCTAATTAAAACATATGCAAAAATACCTGACCATCCTAATCCAAAAAGAAAAAGAAGAATTCGCTTTCCCATAACAGGTGAAACGAAGAATAAAAGTACAAATATAATTTCATACCAATCATCTGCTCCATTGGTTACTGAACTTTCCAACGTTTCTTTTTTTACGAATATAGAGCATGCCATTATAAATACTCCAACCAAAAGCATTACAACTAAGAAAATTGTTAGTCCCATAAAAATCTAGCCTCTCGTTATTTAATATAAAACCAGAACTAATCATAGCAAGTAATTCAGAAACAATAAACAAAAACTTCTTTTCTTTATAAAAAGAAAAGAAGAATTGAAATATTAAACTTCGATAAAATTCCACCAATGGTTCCAAACAGAATATTTTAACTTTTCAAAACTCTGAAAGCAAATATTTATATTGTGTCTGGATAGTTGTGAAACCGCTCCGTAGGTTTGTGTAATCCATTTATATATAAGTGGCTTAACGGAAATATACAATTCGCTATCTGTTTCAGAAATAATATAACTTTCAGTACCATTTCCAGCTATTATACTAAGTACATCTAAAAAGGATTTTTCACTGGTCAGCTCACTATATACAAGAATGAAATACTGTTTTTCATTCTTTTCTAATACAAGTATGTGCTCATTAAACAGTTCATAAAAATTTCTCGGATGCGTAAAACCTTGTTTTTGAAAATAATTCAGAATTACATCTTTCACACGAACCACTCCTTATATAAAGGTTAGGGTACAAAACTGATATCCCTTGAGAATAATTTAAGAGCTCATTTGGACTTAGCAAGATAACGTAAAGTTTTAAAGCTTCTTCAGTCCAATTCGATATTTGCTATATAAAGGAGGGGAAGGTATGTCAGATTATAGTTATGGTGAAAAAGAGTATGGTTTGGCAAATATCATTAACGATATAAGTAATAAAGCATCATTAGCCGCTGAAGAAGCAATTGAAGAGATGGTCATGGGGGAAGTAGAGAAAGTAGCATTAAAGGATATCTCTTTGCATGTGATTCCAGAGGTGGATAGTTATAAAGAAATAAAGATATTTACGCACAGATTTGCAGTAAGGTTTCATGGTGTGGAACGAGGAAAATACATAAATGTACTCACTTTTCATTCAGAAAGTATGGTTAGTCGGGAATACCAGGCGTTTTTGCCACATGATTTTGAAATTGTATATGTAGATAATGGAATAGTTATTGAATCAAAATATGTACTACAAGACGAAGAAGAGGCGCTTATCAACTTTATGAATGCCATTAATTATCACCATTTGTTTGAAAATAGATTTGAAAAAGAAGTTGTAAAGTTACTTGATAAGATAGGGTATGAAGTGGAAAAGGAATCTTTTGAAGAGTAGAAACAGGATAGCGATAAAAAATTTTTCGAAGTTATTATTACTTCGAAGGAAAATATTTTAATTACTAAAATATATAAGTGATAAATTCATATTGGAGGAAATTAAAATGACAACAAAAATTGCTATTAATGGTTTTGGACGAATTGGAAGAAACGTATTCCGTGCTGCTCTATCTCGTGAAGGCGTAGAAGTAGTAGCTATTAATGATTTAACAAATGCTAATACATTAGCTCACTTATTAAAGTATGATTCCGTACATGGAAAGTTAAATGCAGATGTGCAAGTTGATAACGGGAATTTAGTTGTTAACGGACGTACAATTCAAGTTCTTGCTCAACGTAATCCACAAGATTTACCTTGGGGCGAACTAGGTATTGATATTGTAGTAGAATCTACTGGATTCTTTACTAAACGTGAGGATGCAGCTAAACACTTAGAAGCCGGAGCGAAAAAAGTTATTATCTCAGCACCGGCAACAGGTGAAGACATTACTATCGTTATGGGTGTAAACGAAGACCAATACGATGCGGATGCTCATAATGTTATTTCAAATGCATCTTGTACAACAAACTGCTTAGCACCATTTGCTAAAGTACTAAATGACAAATTCGGTATTAAACGTGGGATGATGACAACTATCCATTCATACACAAATGACCAACAAATTTTAGATTTACCTCATTCTGATTTACGTCGCGCTCGTGCTGCTGCTGAGAACATGATACCAACTTCAACTGGTGCAGCTAAAGCTGTAGCACTAGTATTACCAGAGTTAAAAGGTAAACTTAACGGTGGAGCGGTTCGTGTACCAACTCCAAATGTATCTCTTGTTGACTTAGTAGCTGAATTAGAAAAAGAAGTAACAGTAGAGGAAATTAATAATGCACTTAAAGAAGCGGCTGAGGGTGAATTAAAAGGTATTCTTGGATACAGTGAAGAGCCATTAGTGTCTGGTGACTATAATGGAAATAATCATTCTTCTACAATTGATTCATTATCTACAATGGTAATGGAAGGACAAATGGTTAAAGTAATTTCATGGTACGATAACGAAACAGGATATTCTACTCGTGTAGTGGACCTAGTTGAATATATTGCATCTCAAAATTAAATTTAAGTTTATAGAATCCTGAATACAAATTAATTGTATTCAGGATTTTTGTGTTCTATCTAAGCTTAACTTTATAACTATAAGTATAGATAGAATTACCTCGTGTGACTTTGTTGTAAGAACAAGATTACAACATTGTAAGATAAATGTAAGGAGAAACGATGGAAGTCTCTTACAATTCCATGATATAGTAATGGTATAACTTTACAGGAGGAGTGCTAGATATGCAATCTGTATTAGAAGTACAAGACGTTACAAAAACATTTGGAAGTAAATCAAATGAGTTTACTGCCTTACATAACATCAATGTGAAAATTGAAGAAGGTGAATTTGTTGGGATTATGGGTCCTTCAGGTGCAGGCAAAACTACGTTGTTAAATGTAATTTCTACTATTGACGAACCATCATCAGGACGCATTTCTATTGATGGAAAAGAGATTACTCGAATGAAAGAAAAAGAGTTAGCTTTGTTTCGTAGAGAAAAGTTGGGCTTTATCTTTCAAGACTATAATCTATTAGATTCTCTTACAGTACGTGAGAATATTGCACTTCCTTTATCGCTTGCTAAAGTAAAAGCAAAAGAAGTAGATAAACGAGTAGAATCAATAGCCGCTAAGTTTGGGATACAAGGTATTTTAAATAAATACCCGTACCAAATCTCTGGTGGACAAAAACAACGTTGTGCAGCTTGTCGTGCAATTGTTACAAATCCAAGTTTAATATTTGGAGATGAGCCTACAGGTGCTCTTGATTCTAAGTCTGCAACGGACTTATTGAACAGCTTGAAAAAATTAAACGAAGATGAAAATGCGACTATCTTAATGGTAACGCATGATGCATTTGCTGCTAGTTATTGTGAACGTGTATTAGTCATTAAAGATGGAGTCTTGTTCGAAGAACTATTAAAAAAAGGAAGACCACGTAAAGCCTTCTTTAACGATATCTTGGAACTGATGGGGCAAATTGGAGGTAACGATGATGAGCTTATTTAGTCTTGCTCTTCGCAACGTACGCCGTAACTTTAAAGATTACTTTCTTTACTTTTTTTCAATGGTATTTAGTATAGTAGCCTTTTATACATTCCAAAACATAGCAGCAAACTCACAAATGAAAGAAGCGGCTGAAGGCTCAACGACAATATCAACAGCCTTTACTGTTTCGAGTATCCTTCTTATTTTATTTGTTGCTATCTTTATCATATATAGTAACTCCTTTTTTACACGTAAACGAAAGAAAGAAGTAGGTTTGTATTCATTACTTGGTATTCGAAAAAGAAAAATTGCTCAAATGCTATTTTATGAGAATTTAGGAATGGGTGTTATAGCTCTTTTAATAGGTGTTGGGTTAGGAACTTTGCTTTCTCAAGGATTTATTAAAATATTATTATGGCTAATGCAAGTAGACATGGAAATTACATTTGAATTTTCAATGAAACCAGTTGTTATTACAGCAATTGTATTCTTAGTAGTTATATTGTATACATCTGTGCAAGCATACTTATTAATATATCGTTTTAAATTAATTCAATTATTTCGAGCTGAAAATACAGGAGAGAAAGTGCCTAAAGGTCGTCCTGTCTTAGCTATTCTTGGTTTGATTTTACTTGTAGCAGGATATTACTTTGCTTACTATTTTATGGATTACGTAAAAAAACCAGGAGGTATACTACTTCCATTTATTATTTTAGGATGCACAATTATGGGGACATATCTTTTGTTCCATTTCTTTAGTGTTTTTTTCTTAAAGCTTATACGTAGCCGAAAATCTGTTTTTTATAATGGGATGAACATTATGTCTATATCCCAACTTATCTATCGTATAAAAGGAAATGCAAACTCTTTAGGCACCATTGCAACACTATGTGCTGTAACTATTGTGGCAGTAGGTATTTCAGTTGCCAACTATTTTAACCAAGATACATTTTTGCAGAAAGCATTTCCATATAGTTACTCGTACATTGAAAAAAATGCAGAATCTCAGCAAAGTGTTGCTCAGGTGTTAGATAAACATAAAGAAGAACATCCTATAACACTGAATGCAGCAATTAAGTATTTATCTGTAAAAGATGCTTATTCATATGATGAACGAAGAAAAGACGAAGTGTTAAAGCGAAAAGCAACACAAGAAGTATCCGTTATATCGTTTAGTCAATATCAGACTTTCTTAAAAGAAATAGACCATAAACCAGTTAAAGTGTTAAAAGATAATCAAACTATTAAGCTAAATAGAGAATTAGATTCTATGTATATAAAAATGATGAAAATGAAACAACCTAAAGAGGAAATACAATTGCCTGTTGATAATAATTACAAGACAATTAGTGTAGTAAAAAGCCAGCCTTATCCCATTCAAAATATGTACACAGCAGCTTATGTAGTATCGGATGCTGTATATAATGAAGTTGCTACTAAGGTACAACCTACTACAGTTCATATTGTGAATATAGAAAAAGAGAAAAAATCAAAAGAACTTACAGAAGAAATAACACGATATACTGAAGTTAACGATTTTTATACACCTTATACAAGTAATATGAAAGCAATGGGAATTACTATCTTTATTGGTGGTTTTGTCGGTCTGGTATTTTTACTTGCAACAGGTTCCATAATCTATTTTAAACAACTGGCAGAGGCAACAGTGGATAAACCAAGTTATGAGGTCTTACGTAAAGTAGGAGTTACAAAAGCAGAAGTAAAACGTTCTGTAGCTAAACAGATAGGATTTGTTTTTATACTACCTTTACTAATTGCCTTGTTGCATAGTTACTTCGCTTTAAATACAGGTAAGGTCATCTTTGGTATTACAGATGTCACCCCTATATTTTGGGCATCGGGTGTTTATATATTGATTTACATTCTATTCTATCTTTTAACTGTAAGGGCATATGTTCAGACAGTAACAGCAAAAGTTTAGAAAAAAGAGAACTTCTCATAGTTGAAGAAGTTCTCTTTTTTAAGTCAAAGTAATTTGGGAATAAATTAGCTAAGGTAAAGATTTAAAGGAGCTAAGTTACTTATAGCTCCTTTAAAATAGTCGTTTAAAATATAGATGTGTTACTCAGGTTATTAGTATGAGCTTTTTAAAAATAATTATTCAATTTTTCAACGTAAGTAATTTGCATAAATTAGTTTTTAATATGGAATTATCGAGAAAATGTTATTAGTACTGTAGAAGTAAGTAATATTATATAATTTTAAGCAAGGAGGGGGACTACTGAAAATGAGAAAACCAATAGATGAATTATCTATTAAAGATTTAAAAAAATATCCAATTTGGGAATGGACACTAGAAAACGAAGATAGTGCTGAAGACGAAACATGGGTTGAACCAAATAAGGATAGAAACTTTACAGAAGAAATTAACGGTTCTTTAGTACTTGCTAACGTTGCAATAAGGGGAGAGGGGAACTTTCCTGCTATGTGCAATTTAGAAATAGAAGGAAGCCGAGCGGTTATTAGCTCAATTGTGTACTACAAAGAAGAAGATGATGAGTATATTCATGTTGAAGATGTAGTAAGAAGCATTAAATTGCCGCTAACAATAAATATTGAATTAAATATTAACGGTACTAATAAAGAACTTGTATTCTTAGCAAACAAAGTAGACGTATATAAAAATCAAATTACAACAGATATTGATTGAAAAAAGCTTGCTATAAAATAGCAGGCTTTTTATAAATCTAAATGTTAAACGTATTACTTATTAATGTTCTTCATAAATTGAATATGAATAGAATCAAGAATAGCTTTAATATCTTTAACTAGGGTTGTTAAGGCAGAAGCAGAATCATAAGCAGCAGAATATGCTACGTTGATTTTAAAATCAATATTATAGTAACCTGAGTCTTCATCGTAATAAAAATCCGATAGTGCTAATGAAGTTCCCGGCACCTTTCCATGCTCGTATTCGACATGTTCAAACATTGTTTTAGTTACAGCAGTTAATTTCAGGCTAGCGTATCTTTCTGCAAATCCATCTTTAATAAGTTTGTTTACTTCTCGCTTGTTCAGACGAAACTCTCTAGCAAGATAATCTTGATTAAACCCAATTTTTTTGAAAACATAAATACCGCCATCTTCTAAAGAGATGTCACTTTGATAGTGGTCTACACGATGCCTATCTAACGAACTATTTACTTTTAATCTGAAGTTTGAATAAGTCTTCTTAGCTAGTTCTTCGTTGGTGTAGGCTTTGTAATTGATTATCACTTTTTCGAATTTCTCCTTATCTACTTTATTATCTTGTAGAGAATCTACAACCTTTTTTTGCAAACCTTTGCTTTGGATAGTTTGAATTAATGCATCATAAATAAGCGGGTTGTCCTGATTTGCGAGTAGAACTTCTTTTAACTCCATTAATTGTTTTCCTTCTGTACTTAGTAAATCAATTTTGTCTGTAGATTTTGTCATTTTCTTTTTCCACCTTTTTAAGATTTTATATATTTTAAATGATTTTATAAATTTGTGGAGTTTTAATAAAGAAATCTTATATTCTATGTTTTTATAAATTGTAATTTGATATTATAGTTAAGCTGTCGTATCCAGTTTTTGGAGAAAAAAGATTGATTTTTGTAAAAATAAAGATATGATAGGGGAAAAGTTGGAGGAATATTCCATGTTAAATTTGCTTATTTTGTTTGGATTACGGAAATCTAAAATAACTAAAAAAATGAATCAGAAGCAGAATGATGTATATAAGGACCAAGGTAATGATGATGTTAAAAGAATAACGGAAACAATCCAATATGTTCTTACAAAACACTAAACTTCTGAAAACCGGCTGTTTACCAGCCGGTTTTTTCTATGTTTTGAAATATAAAAAGATACAGCAAAAACAGAAGCTGTATCTAGTGAAATTATAGTGTTAGTTGTTTTTATAGTTTGGAAATGTTTCTTCGTACCATATGTCAGTAGGTTTTATTGTATGTTCTTTCTTTTGTTCTGAATTCATATGTTCAGATGGTACTACAACTAAGTTGCCGACTTTATTTCGTTTTAAAACTACAGCTGGTTCGTGGTTAAGCCTACGTGGGACTCTTCCATATCCTCTATACCTTAATATGACGGTATCTCCCGGTTTAATTTCTTTCCAAAGTAACTCCATAGTATTCTCCTTTACGCAGTGTAGCAAAGATTAAACTTAATAGATTCTGTAATAAAATTAAAGGTAGGTAAAACCCAAAAAGACTTATTAATTCGTGCTGTTAAGTAAGATGTTATTCTGAATAGTCTTTTCGACATTAACATCACATTCTTGTACAGTCCGAGTAATATTGTCGTTTTTGTGATGGGATTGTACAATTAAATTACCTGCTTGGTTTCTTTCCAATGCAGTTGCGCTTACACCGTTAAGGAATTTAGGTACTCTAGTGTTCCCTGTATAAATTAATTCCACAATATCACCAGGTTTAATGTCTTCCCACTTAATTTTCATATAGACGCTCCTTCTACGTTATACGTTTTTTTATATTATAGCTTAAAATCAGAAGTTTTTGGGAATATATGCTTTTAAAATCAGAATAGTAGTTTTTAAGTAAGGAGAACGAATAAAACATAAGTTTAGTACCTAATTTTAAATTCAAATTTATTTAAGTTCTATTTAAGATTAATGAGCGAAGAAACATTGTACTTGTATAAAAAAGAAAAGTAAAATACTTTAAAATAGAGCCTATTCAGACACCCTAATAACTTAAATGTCAGTAAGGGTTCTGATAGGCTTCCAAGTAGGGTCTTTTAGGTCAAATTCAGATGGTTTCCTTACAAAATCTAAAAGGATTTTGTCTGAAGCGCCAAAGTGCAGGAAATTTAGTTGTGCTTCGATAAGTGATGGTTTATTGGCTCCTCCGTCATAACCTGGCTCATTAAACTGTAGTACATCATCTTCCCAAAAGCAGATGCAACACATATCGTAAGTTCCTGGCGGCTCCTCATCTAACGTTTTATATCCGCAGCAAGGACATGTATAGCTCATTAAAATTCTCCTCTTATTCAGTATATGAAGTGCTTATCTCCTTTTGAATTATCTAACTAAACACAATTTAAAGCAAATGATAAATTTTTATTTTGAGCAAAAATAATTTCACGTACCTTATTTTAAATAATAAAACAAAAAAGTCATTAAGATAAACTTATTATAAACATTATTAGAAAACAAAAATAATAAACTCTATATACATTTAGATGTAAGATTTAAAATTATTAACTTCCCCCTCATGTGATTTTTTTAAAAACATTAACTAAACTTAAACACCTAGCAGACTGAAAAGTACATATATATTAATTTAGGATTTTTTGTAATTATATGACTAGTTCTGTCGTGTTAAAGGTAAGAGTTTATATTGTGTAGAATAGGTATTTATCTAATGTTAAAGGGGTGACTTAAATGAATCTTCTTTCTATGCCTAAAGGGACGAGCATCTTTGATACCAAGACATTTATAAACCTAGGAGATTTCCATGTGTATATTACTAAAAGGAGTTGGGTAGGGCAAGATTATGTAGGACCAGAAAAAGGAGAAGAGTTTCTGGAAGAATTAAAAGACCTAACACCATTTTTTAATTTGTTGCCACAACAAGACATTCCAAAACATGCATCGTTTATATCATTAGTGATTGACTCGTCAGTGTTCAAAGGAGAGGATGAGTTTTCGGATACTTTGTTGGAGTTCCTTGAAGAGATAGAAGATTTTGAAGAAGAAACAAGCCGAAGCGAAAAAGAAAAGGGTATCCGCATGAAGTATTTCAAAAGACTTACTCTTTATGCTGAAAAAATAGAAAATCACCCATATTTATTTAGATGGTGCAGCAATAATGGACATCACCCTTTCTCTAAGCTTCTCCGAAATAAATTATTAGATGTTATTACTGTAAAAGCGAACAAAGCAGTTAGATTAATGGGTAATGACATTGTAGATACAGTGAATAAATACAATACTACATATACCCATCTTCAAGAAGATGAGTATAGAAAACATGTTGAAAGAGAAATTGATAAGAAAATTAATAGTAGATACCGAGAAGAAGTTAGGAAATACTTCGTTCCATTGTTTAAATATGCTTTTTCAGAAGCCAGTCTGTTTTGTTATGCAGTATACGCTAAAAACATCTTCTTTGGTTTTATAGATGAGAGAATGGAGCGGAAAATAGATAAGATTAGCGATGCTGGAGAAGTAAGAACAAGAGGACCAGAAGATGCAACTATGCTATTTCATATTAGTAGAAGGCACTATAAAAACAGTTTTACATTCTTTTCAATAGCAAATAACTACAAGGAACAATGCCTTCAATATGAAACCCATTTTTCAGAGATTGTTGAAGATACCAAGTACCAAGATTCGTGGGAAGACTGTGTGCCTTTGCAAGAGTCGGAGTGTCAAAGAGAAAATAATGACTTCGAACAAAAAAATAAATTAAAAGAGATAGTAGAGTTTATTAGTCCAAGAATAAAAAAGTTATGTCCGCCAAAAAATTTAAGTAATTGGGTTTATTGCGATGCTCCTTCACACTTCACTGATTTAGGTGTAGATGGAATGAAATTCATTTCACAAGAATTAGTGGGAGGTCCGAATTCAACAGAATTAAGTTTATTAGCATCAGCTATTATGGTTCAAACGGACAACGAGAGAGAAGAGACTAATGTTAAAAAGGTAGCTATTCCTGTGATGGGTGTTAATTATTGGGAGGAGTTAAATGCCAAGCAATGTTCATTAATAGCATATGCAGTTTGCCTGTATCATGACGTTGTTGTAAACGAAAACTATTCTCTAACTTCAATTGGTTCAGATGAAAAGTACTTCAATGCATTGTATAGACTTACGTTTAATGAAAAACTCAATAACAAACAAAAGGATTTATCGGCTTTAGAACTTCTTTTTAACACCTTGTCTAATTCTAAACACTTTGCTTTTACTAACAAGTTTCAAAAAGCTATATATATAAAAAGGATAGGGGTGAACTAAATGAGTATCTACAATCGTAATACGGTATTAGAAATTAAGTTAAATGGGGGTCAAAACCATAGTAGGCTGAGTGTAAGTAACGCAATTGTTTCGTATGTAATAGTAGCAATAGCCAAACACCCAATGTGCCAGGCGAAGATAAGAAAAGAATACGAGCAAGATAGGAGACGTTACGAAGAGATAAATAAAAACAATAAATACGCTTTTACTCATGTTTTTGACTCTTTTCCTGCTGTAGAGTCCCATCATATGAATAAGTTGTCTCAAATGTATAATGCTCAACCGGACAACAATAAAGATGAGTTCCTTATAGGTTATATTAAACACGGATATAACCGTGTTATACAATATGTAGAAAGACATCCCATTTTGAATATTGGGCAGTTTGCAGATTTTCACCAAAGTAGAGAATCTACACATCTATCTGAGGCTAAACATCATTACATGACAGCATTACTTATTTTTGTTTCTTGGAAATACGGAAAGCTAATAGCAAATCAAAGCTCAAAAGAAAATGCTGTTCTTATAGAAAATATAGCTACAAACCTCATATCTAACGAAAGTTCCACTAAAAAATCACTTGAACTAGACGATGTTGGAAAGAAAAGAGCAATGAATGCTTTTCAAAGTGCTTTTGGAGCCAAGGTAAAGAAAGAACAAGCAATAGACCATATAATCTATAAGTTAGAAGAGAAAGCACTAAACCAGCTAACTAAAGATGAAAAAAAGAAGTATTTAAGCGGAGAAGATGTTTCTGTTTTATATAAACAGGACAATTACAAACACTTTAAGAATTTCACCTCTCTTGTTCGTTTGTATGGTCTTAACGACATTAACTATTTAGATAATGTTCACTTGAAAAATGAAGAATACTATAATATATACAGTATTTTTGAGTACTTAGTGAAACAGGAAAGAATAGATAAAAATGATTTTCCTATGTTTATGTCAGCTGCGCTAGTTATTCATACACTTGTTTCACATTATAAGAACTTACGAAAAGCTTATTTCGAGCAAGAAGAAGAATTAAATAACAATAGAGCCGTTGCAATAGAAAATAAGGAAGATAGTTTAGAACTTGAGCGTAATAAAAATGCATTTGAAAAAGAAAAGCAAACCCTTCAAGAGCGTATTACCTTTTTAGAAAAAGAGCTTAAAGAAGCCCAGAGAAGGGAAGAAAAGCTTCTAAAACAGCAAGAAAAAGAGTTGTTAAACAAACAAGAGGTTATGGAAGAAAATGAGGAATTAAAGAAAGCTCTATTCATAGAAGAAGAACCGCTTGAAGAAAGCGAAGTAACACAGGAAGAAGATATAATTGAAAAGGTTAAAAATTTAAAGTTAGCAGTTGTCGGAGGACACTCAAAATATCATACAAAACTAAAAGAAGAGTTTCCGGGAATTAGATTTGTAGGTCCGGATGAGAAAACAGTAGACCTCTCTTTTTTAAGTAGCATGGATGCCGTGGTATTCGTAACATCTTATAATAACCATATTCAATTTTATCGAACTAAAAGTGCCTTAAGACATACAAAAGTACCTTTAGTTATGATGGTAGAGCAAGCATCGCCTCTCTTATTTTCCAACAATCTTGTAAATAGCATTCCTGAATAAAAAGGAGCTTACTGTACCCATATGGGAAACAGTAAGCTCCTTTTTACGTCTATTCACTTCTTATCTTCTTTAAAAGGAAGTTCTAGCCAGCCTTTTTTTATAGCTACATATCGAATTCTTGCAACAACTAGGTCTTCATTGTATTTAAACATTATCTGTACCTTATCCGGGTCAGAATCTTGATAAGTGTTTATTAGTCCCTGGGCGACAGCGGGTATGTGTTTTTCTAATAAAAGAACAATGTCATAAGAAGAAGCTTTGTTTTTAATGTGTGTGGGATTGTCGGAATATAGTTCAGCAAATTCCGCGTGTATACCGTGTTTTTTAAGCCTGTCCCGATATTTATCTCCATTTTGAGCTGTTAGTACTAAAACACTTATAGGAGCTATATACGGGTAAATCTTCTCTTCTGAGGGGGACTTCTTCTGTTTGCTATTGGTAATTTCCTTTTTAACAGCATTCATTTCTCTCTCATTCATAAATGAGTATAAATAGATTGCTGTCATATCCGCTTCGTTAATAATTGCTGAAGCTGGAATTCCTTCATATAATGTTACGCTTTTAGGGTAATCAACTACGGTAAATGTCTGACCTACTGAATTTATAAAAAACCACTTATCTTCATTTGGATTAGTTAAATTAAGGTCTCTGCTGTCTTGAGTAGAAGGATTTCTTGATAAATAACCGTATTGAGGGTCGATATCATTATTGTTCAAATCAGTTTCTTTGTTTGTAGCTGAATTCGCTTTGCGTTTAGCAACTTTAGAGACAGCTGCCGCTTTCTTAATTCTTATTTTGTGATTTCTAATTCTTTTATATTCATGATACAGCGGTTTTAATCTGTGATATTTTTCAACGTTTTCTAGGGATAGAGATTTTAAAAAGTAGTCAAATATAAACGTAGGGTCAACGTCAAAAATACTATTTACTTGCGCTTCTAAAATACCTCTTTCTCGTCTTTCGTTACTTAATAGTTGTTCTAATGTGGAAATCTCTTCTTTATATGAATCTTCTTTTTTTCTTAATTGATTATGTTTTCTGGTATAGCTGGCTTCTTGTTTGCTTGCTGCTTCTGTCTTTTCAGCCATTTTCTCAATAGCTTTCTTGTATTTCGCTTCGGATTGCCTAAGTAAAGATACTTCTTCTTCCAACTTGATGTTATTCTCTTCTGAATGTAATAACTTCTTTTCTGTTTCTTTCGTTAAATTAATTTGCACTTTTAACTCTTCATTCTTCTCAAATAGTTGTCTTTTCACCTGTGTTAAATCATCTTTTGCTCGTTGAAGTTCTAACGCTGCACTTTTACCTTCTGCGCTTAGAGTATTCTTTAATTTATCCAATTCTTTTTTTACGCTTCGATAGAGTTTCTTGTAGTGGGAATCGGCTTCTTCAGATTCTATGCTAGGGCTAGAACTTTTAGGGCGTTGTGAATGTTGTTCCTTCATCTTTTTAAATAACGCTTCTTTTGAATTTTCATTTTCTGAATTGGTTAGTGCCTTCTTCTTTCTTTTGCTATAAGACATTTCAATCCCCCTTATGCGAGCGAGAACTAACGTTCTCTATGTGGGATATTATATATAAAAAGGGAAAAAGGGGCAAACAATATCATTGCAAAATTACAAAAACGAATAAACCTGTACAACCAAGGGTATTGCTACCTTGTTAAAAGTAGATATGGTAAAATGGTGAAAAAAGGAGAGAGAAAATGGATATAAATGAGAAATTACAAATAGTTAGAAAAGAGATAGAAACCATACTAACTAAAAATAATCCATATAATTTTACCTCTAGTATAGAGGAGTACTCTTTAGTCTTACGTAGTACCAATGACAGTGAATTAAAAATCACTATAAATCAACTGGACAAGATGTCAGATGTACTGTGCTCTGAAATTAGTTTTTACAGATACGGTAAAACAACAGGGAATAATGTTTTAACAAAGCCTAGAAAAGCCGATTATCCATTTTATATACATTTCTACAAAGTGGTTTCAGACTTTCTTATAAAGTTAGCGAAAGAAATGAATAAAAAAGGGATTGTTGTTACATATTCAGAGAGCAGATTGCATCAAAATTTAGTGGAACTTTTCTTAGAAAGCAACGCCTCATTAAGTCTTGCTCAATATCCTGACGAAATACTAGAAGTAGTTAAGGTAAAGAATCGAAATCAATTGCTCGGCTTACAACTTAGTAATGAGTTATTGGAAAAAGGACATAATTTTTTAGAATTAGTACCAAAAATTAAAGAAATAATCGAACAAGAACCATTACTAACCATAGATATACCTAAATATAATCATATATTAAATTTATTTGACGATAAAGTCTGTTTTAAATTTGCTGGACAGACACTAGTATGGGAAATAATAAACAATGAAAAATTAGCTATTAGTCTGATAGATGACAATGAATTTGAATTAGTAGATGTGTCCATTCAAGGTGTTAATACATACTTGGAAAATTTAAAAGAAGAAATAAAGTTTCATCATCTATTAAACTCCCCTAAAGATAATTTTGTTAGATTAGTTGGTATTCTAAGGAATGTAGGACAAAGAGCGGAAGTGACAACAACCTGGAATTACATAATAGAAGATGAAATTATTAAGAGAGAATTCACTAAATTAGAAGAGCGATATCACGGATGGGAAGAAGTAGAAAAACTTTCAATTGCACTGCTAGATATGTATGAAAATTCGGGGTTTATACTTAAAGAATATGCTTCTAAACAATATTCCTTTGAAATAGAAGAGAAAAAGAATATATGTGAGGCAGTTACGTATGAGTTTTTCATTAATAATCAGTATATTTACTTTGTTTTTCATAAGAAAAACTTTAAACGTTACCTGAAGGTAATGGTAAGCGATATACAAGAACCAAATGAACTAAAACTTTATCTATACGATGTTTTGAATTAAACGAGCAGGAAACTTGCTCGTTTTTCTTTTATGATTTTATAAAATTAGAGAAATGACACCTCAGGATTTATGTAAGAATATTATTTAACTAAATTAAACCGATAAAGATATGCTGTGATAAAATATAAAAAATTAAAAGGAGCAATACTAATGAATAATGCAGAATTAATTTTAAAAGCAGCAGCAGAAAAACTGAAAGAAGAATTAGAAAAGGAAAATCTATACTCTTTCCGTGTAAGAAGCTGGAAATATCTACTTGAGTTAGATAGTTACTCTATTAATTCAACCTTTTCGTTTTATGTAGAATCAGATAAAGATGAAAAGGTTGAAGGACATTTGCATGTAAGAGTTTCTTTTGTTAAGCATAAAAGTAATAAAATTACTACAAAAGCTTATAAACCTAAAAAGGCAGAATACGAATATTTATTAAACCTATATAAAATTGCCATGTCAGCATTCTTGGTATTGGCAAAAGAAGAAGGAAAAGAAGGTTTAGTAGTTACTCATGAAGATTATATGCTTGATGAAAAACTAGCAAATCAATTTAGAAAAAGTTTTAAAGACGTAAGTCCACTCAATTATAGTAATGAAATTGTAGAACTTGCAAGTAATGTCTGTGGTCTAAATATACTAGGGTTACGTTTAAATGACAAATTTATTCAAGATGCTGAATCTTCAATGAAGACTATTCATAAGGTAAAAAATATTATTGAAGAGCACCCATTACTATCATTAAACACAACGAATTATAGTGAAGCCTTAAAAATACTGGATAACGAGATATTAGTTAATTACGTTGGAGTTACATTGTCTTGGTCTCTTGCAAATGATAAAGAGTTAGCAATTAAAGTATATAACGAAAAAAGGGAACCAGATAGAGTAAGTATTGCGGCAGAAGCTGTTCAGGAGTATTTAGATAGTTTTAAGGAAGAAAGTAAATTTTCTATTCTTCTTTCAAAACCAATGCACAATTATCAAGCCCTTTTAAATCAGTTAAAATATGTTAATGAAATCTCGGAAATATCTGATTTTTACGCCTTTTATTTTAATGATGAAGCAACTAAAAATGGTTTTTCAATCTTAGAAGATACTTTTGGCAATTGGGAAGATGTTGAGGCATTATGCATTAAATTGTTACCTGAATATAAAGATGGGAAGTTTTTAGTAAAGGAATACGCATCACTTACTAAAGATTCCTCTCGTACTATTGTTTTTACATTTGAGTACAAGGTTAATGATAAGTACATTTACTTTGTAATGGCAAATAAAGCTAATAAAAGTGATAACGATAGAGACGACTTAAAGGTCATTATTAGTGAAGTGCAGACACCAATTGAATTAAAAGAGCTGCTGTTTGAATTACTAAACTAATTACTAATAAAAGAAAATAAAAATAAAAGTGGGGATTTAATCCTCACTTTTTTTGCAGCAATTTAAATTAAAACAAGCAAGGGTTACCTTTCTCCTTGCTGTTTATGAGCCGCTTGCAACACAGTACTTTTACTTCTTTAAAATAATCTCATAGTCTAATAGTATGATAGAATGTTAAAAAGATTAAGGAGCTATTTGTTAATGAATAATGTAAATGTAAATTTAAAAGCAATAAATACAAAACTCAAAGAAAAATTAGAAGAACGTTGCATCTTTTCGTTTTCCGCAACTACATGGGATTACAAAATTAGTTTGCTTAGTGTGCCAACTAAATCACATTTCTCTTTCACCATACAAACAGAAGAGAAAATTGAAGACCATTTGCATGTACACGTTTCATTTGTTAAAAACTATAGTCAAAAACTCACTACTAAGGCATATAAGGCAAAAAAATCTCACTATGACTATCTTTTAAATATATATAGGACTGTAGTGATTGGACTCTTTTTGTTAGCGAAAGACGAAGGGAAAAAAGGTTTAATTATCTCATATGAAAATTACTTACTAGATGAATCTTTAGCAAACTATTTTCGAAACAAGCTTGAGACTGTAAGTCCGTCTAACTATCGAGAAGAGACTGTAGAGGTGGTCCGAAATGTAACAGGTCTTAATGTGCTAGGATTAATTCTAAAAGACCAATTCGTTGAGCAAACACTATCTTCACTGGAAGCTATTCATAAGGTAAAAGAGATTATCCGGGAACATCCGCTTTTGTCTTTGGAGTCTCCAAACTACAATGAAGCTTTAAAGATACTTAACAATGACATATCTGTATACTATGCAGGAGTGACACTTTCATGGTCTCTAGTAAATAACGAGGAACTAGCTATCAAACCTCTTACTGAAGACGTAACAGCAGATGTTGTAAGAATTGACGAAAGAGAAGTTGAAGAATACTTAAATAATCTTATGGAAGAAAATAAATTTAGAATCCTTTTATCAAAACCGATGTGGAATTTCCATACCTTTATATATGAACTAAAGAATGTCAGTAACATTCCGCATGTCTCCAATATAAATAGTTTTTATTTCAACAAGAAAACGATTGAAAGAGAATTCTTAAGTTTAGAAGAAGTGTTAGGTAGTTGGGAAAGTGTTGAAGCGCTTTTTATTAAGATACGACCTCAATATAAAGAAGGGAAATATAAAATAAAAGAATATACAGTGGCAACACAAGGGGAATTGTCTGCTATTGTCTTTACATTTGAATTTAACATAGACGGAATATATATTTATTTTGTTATGAAGAATAAGATAGTAAATAAAAATACAGACGATTTAACAGTTATCGTGAGCGATGTACAGGCTCCTAGGGAAATGAATGAACTACTAATTAAGCTATTAGCGTAAATAAAAGAAAATGAAAGCAAAATATAAGCGAGGAGGTTAATTCATAATTAACATCCTCGCTTTTTCTCATTTATTTTAAATTCTCAGGGTTTAGACACTCTAATTCAGGAAGAACAAATCTACCGTCTTTTCGAATTAACACATCATCAAAGTAAATTTCTCCACCACCATATTCAGGGCGTTGAATCATAACCATATCCCAGTGAACATTTGATTCATTTCCATTGTAAGCTTCCTTGTAGGCTTGTCCAGGTGTAAAATGGAAACTTCCATCAATCTTCTCATCGAACAAGATATCTTTCATTGGCTCCAAGATATACGGGTTTACACCGATAGCAAATTCTCCAATGTAGCGTGCGCCTTCATCTGTATCTAAGATATCATTTAACTTTTCTGTGTTGTTTGCAGTCGCTTCAACAATCTTACCATCTTTAAATGTTAGTCTTACGTTCTCAAACACAAAGCCTTCATAGGGTGTAGGAACGTTATAAGAGATAACACCATTCACACTATCTTTAACAGGAGCTGTATATACCTCGCCATCTGGGATATTTCTAAGCCCTGAACATTTAATAGCAGGAATATCTTTAATAGAGAAGTGAAGGTCTGTATCTTCACCAACTAAGCGTACTTTGTCTGTCTTGTTCATGAGTTCTACTAAGGAATCCATCGCTCCGTCCATTTTTTTATAATCCATTGTACAAACGTCATAATAGAACTTTTTAAAGGCTTCAGTGCTCATTCCAGATAGTTGAGCAAATGAACTATTAGGATAGCGTAAAATAACCCATTTCGTCTCATTTACACGAACGTCCAAGTGTACTTCTTTCACATAAATTGTGTTGTATAGCTTCATTTTTTCGCTCGGAACATCACTTAGTTCATAAATATTATCGCTGCCGCGAACACCTATGTAGGCGTGCATTTGTTTCATTTGGTTTTTATCATACTCAGCCCATGTGCGGATTTGCTCCTCAGTTGCATTCATTAGTAACGTACGTGTCACTTGTTGGTTGCGAAGGTTAACATATGCTTTACCTCCAGCAATACCTACTTCTTTTACTAACTCATTTACAAGCTCAATATCAATGTCGAATGCCTCAATTAAGACATTTTCATCCTTTTGAACATTTGTTGAATAGTGAACTAATTTCTTTGCTAACTCCGAATTAGGATTTGCAGTCATTAATCATCTCTCCAATTTCATTATAAGATAAGAATATTATACCAATTTATTTTCTTTTAAATCTGTATTTTTCCTCTGTGTATAGGAAATTAAATTGAAAAATAAGAAAAATAGCTAACCTATCGCTAGTATAAACTTAACTTTTTTTAAGAAAATTATCGAAAAATGCATTTTAGGACTACCTAAAAACCATTTTATGGTTTAATATCAATGTATTGGAAGAAATATAAAATGAGAGGGAGTTTATTATGAAAAAGAAACTAAAGGCATCTGTATTAGCAGTAACAGCAGCACTTTTAATTCCTACAACAGCACTTGCAGCAGGAAGTTCTACTGTTCTATGGTCAGGAAATATTACTGACAACAATAAAGGGACATATACTCCAACAGTCAATGCAGGTGGAAGTTATGCACAGGCTTGTGTTTCCAATAACACAAACGGAAACACCGTTGAAGCAACCATGTATGAAGTGGATGACAAGTCTAGCTCTAATATGGGGTCAATTAAATTTACTACAACATCTGCTTGTATAAAAAAATCTCTATCAGGTCGGAAAGATGGCAGCAATAAAAAAGCTGAAATAAAGGTTAAAATTAAGTCTGTTAAAAAGAAAACTGTTTATGTGAAGTTGACGGATATTAAATAATCACTACAGTCTTTTGTCAAATAAACTCCTTAGAATAACCTAAACCAGAAAGTAGAACGAAAGAAATTGCGTATATACTTAATTGTTTTAAAATAAACTACCAATGAAAAGAGCGTTCTCCGACTGATTAAGGAGAACGCTCTTTATAATCTCTAAAACTGTAAAACTAACAACATCAAAGTCAATATAATAAAATAGAAGAAAAAATTAATTAATAATGTTAACTCTTAATTTGAAAGACCCTTTTCTTAAAACGGCACTATAACCCAAATTCACGTAAGTTTATTCTTTCGTGAGTTTTTTCGTACTTCGGTATCATATTTTATCCTATTTTTACTAATTTTTCAGAAAAAGCAAATACATGGTAAGATAATAGAAAGCATAAAAGGAGAATAACAATGAGTGAAGTAGAAAATTATTTTAAAACCAAGGAACTAAAGAAGGTAACAGACGAGTTTAGAAAAAACTTAAAAGAACTAAATATTGCTCTTCGTATGAGTTATGATATCTGTGAACTTAACAAAGAACACGTTGCAAGGCATGCAGTGACAGCCAGTAAAACTAACTTCTTTAGTTTTAAAGTAACAAGTGTTAATCCCCGGATACTAGTGCTTGATTTTGATTCTTGTTATGTAAAACAACAAATTAATGCAGAAGGTATTATTCAATACGTAACAGAATTAGGTGAAATTCTTGATTCAAGTGTAATTATCGTTCAAAACTTGTATTCGGGAATTACAATCCCGGATAATATAGGCGAATTAAAAAAGGATTTTAAACTGTTCGTTAATGGCTATGATACGAGAGATAAATTTTACTATGTAAACCTAAAAGAAAACTTTATAGAGAATTATTTAAGTTTGTATAATGGCGTAAACAGCTATCTCGAAAACATAAAAGAGAACGACAAAACATTTGAATACACTTTTAAATCGCTGAAAAAAGAAAGATTAACCTGGAGTTATTATTTTAAAGGATTTGAAGGAGAAATCTTTATCAACCTAGAGGATTCATTTACTTTTGAGGTACCTTCTTTAGAAATTAAAAGAGCAAATGTTACGCTAGCGGATTTGCAGGCTTTATTGGATGAAACTTTTGAAGAAAGCGAAAATGAAGTGAAAATAAAATCTCTCATTAAGCCGCCAAACAAACACTTTGTAAAATATTTTCTTGAATCTGTTTTGCCAGGAGTTAAAGCTTACGAAAAGATTGCAGAAAAAGTATTTACATTGTTAATTGAAGATATGGATGCTGAAGAAATTGAAAGTACCATTGCTCAGTCATTGCCGGTTGAGCTAGTGCTATTTACTAATGACAACGATTATCAGTTTGTAAAATTGTTTAATGTGTATTTTATTTTGGATACGCAAGACATGATAGCTGACAAATATAGCGACTTCCATGTTGCCCTGTCGGTGTACGAAGAACTTGTACTTATGAGAGAACATCAAAGGTATAAAATGCGTGTTACGAGTCTTAAATCTTGGATATCATCTATTGCTCCAAAATAAACAAGAAAGTAAACACAAAAGCTTACCTCACTATTCTGAGATAAGCTTTTTTATTAGAATTCTTGGTTTTTCTTTGCTAATTAAATAATCCTTTAATTAAATGGGTTGTATTTTATCATTACGGCTAAGGGATTATCTACAGTTGCCTAATTAGACAAACAAAGCTATTGCAATAGAGATATACTGAATAATACTAACAAAGAGATGGAGATATAAAATAAATAAAGCCCATGTTTTCTTTTTAAGTGAAAAGTATAACACTACCGAAGAGAATAAAAGCCCGCTAGCACTACGGGCAAAAAACATCTTACTAATTCCGTAGTCTGTGTAAAAATAGCATACGTTAAGTAGGTTAAAAATAATAAAGAAAGTAATGCTTAATTTAAATAGGTATTGCTTGTTCATATGTTCTGCCTTGGTAAGGTACATAGGTTCATTCCTTTGCTTTTTATTTCGTAGATTACTAATATATACGTTTAGCATTGTTATTAGGAGTAATAAGATTATATAAGCGGTTATTCGTAAATTGTTATCTTACTTTTGCTTACAAGTAGATAAAACCCTATATGTTTCTGTTTTATTTTACATTAGTTAAAGAGTAGATAATAGCAGTACTTTGCATAATTTCCTGTTGAAATGGTCTTTATTACCACCTAAGTTCTAAATATACGGTACAATATTGTAAATAGCAAAGGAGAAGTGAAGGATATGGGAAACGTAATTACAAATCCATATGTAAGAGACATTATGGGTTCTAAAGCAGCTGAGGAACTAACAAAGGAGTATAAAAAGGAATTAAAAGCTGTAAATGTTCAATTAAACTATGATATAGCCCATAGTAATGAACCACTAGAACGAGTAATTGAGTTTAATCTTAAGAAAGGGAAAAAATCTAGCATTTTTTCTATTTCAAGTTCTGAACGAAATTTTATGTATCTCAAATTTTGGACAGAATTTAACTTTGTTGATGTAAAGGATATCATTTGGTACGTTCAACAAATAGGTCGAGCAGCTGGGTATTCTGTTCTTTTTATTTCCTCGATTGAAGAGAAATTGGAGATTCCTATGGAGGTTGTTCTTTCAACACCAATAAGCGAAGAAGATAGGACCGACCGTTTTTTTAAGGGATTTGTAACAGAGGGAGACCTACTCTACGTCAATCTTGTGGAAAACTATATGGAAGACATGCTAAACATCATACGAGCCCTTGAAGGAGAAATAAAAAAACAAAAAGAAAAGAACCCCAGTTTTTCATGTTCTATTTTGCATCAAGGAACAGACAAACTACAATATAAATACTATGTAAATGGATTATACGCTATTTTCCACCTAACATTTGGCAAAGAGATTAGTTTCTTTGATGTTGAATTTGGGAAAAACAAGGTACTTAGTACTTCAAGTGATATGGAAAGCGCATTTAGAGAGATGATAGAGAAAGCGGAAATTGAAACTAAGTTTCCAGCTTTGTTAAATCCGCCTAAAAAGCATTTTACCCAATTTTTAAAATCAAAATTAACACGGGACAAAGGAGTTATAGACCGATTATTCAACTCTTTAATGGAAACAATAGACCCAAGAGAAATTGAGGAGGAATTTGCACTTAACGCAGAGAATAATTATAAAGAAATTGATAAGGAGCAACACTTTGTCTTTATAAAACTAATGGGGTTCCATTTTGTTGTAAATCTTCACACTTCAGAAGTAGAAAAATTTGATACTTATAACCTTGCTTATTCTTATTATGGGAAAACCGTACTAAATAAGTATAATAAAGACTTTTTGGTTGCTACCAACAACTTTAAAGAAAAATTAAACACCCTAGAGAAAGTATAAAAAGCCACTTAAAAAGCTATTCTGCGTATGAATAGCTTTTTCTATTTCAATGGCGCTTTGCAATGTATGATTACTTTTTAAAAAGAAAAGGAGAGTACACATGCAATTAGAAAATTCAACAAGCTACTTTTTGGGGTCAATTCAAGCTCAGGATTTAACAGCTATTTATCGACATAAGTTATTTAGAAATGGCTGCAAGTTGGTTATCCGAAACGTTGACGGTTCTTGTAAGAAGGAGATATATCAACTTAAATATTGTATTAGTGATACCGATAAGGGAATGAAGATGGATATAACAAATCGTACAGAAACTATTTTGCATGTAGTCTTATCGGAAGTATACGGTGATATAGAGGAGGTTATCGTATTTTCCATTGAATATATAGAAAGTATTGCCCAAACTTTAGGTTATTCATTAGTAATTATTGAGAGTGAAAATAATTACAATTACATTTACGAAAGTATTTGTTTTGTCAAAAGTGTTAAGGGAATGTCCCTTTCAGAAACACTTCAAACGCGATTTACAATAACGGATAATCCACATTCTATTCTTTATTATATAAATGTTCATAACACCATGTATTTCGAAGATATATTAGAGACGATTGAGGTTATGAATAAATTAATTGCATGCGAAAGTCAAAAAGATAGTAGTATGATATTTAATTTAAATACAGATAAGTGTTATAGTGAGCCGGATATATGGAGGTATTCTTACTATGTAAATGGAGCAGAAGGCACTTTTTATATTACTTTTAAAGAGCAGATTCTTTTTAACAATGATGAATATCATTATAAAGTAGCTATTAAAAGTTACAAGGATGCAGAGAAAAGTCTTATAGAGATGATAAGTAAAATAAAAAAAGATACAGAGGTGCTATCTATGATAAAACCTCCAAGAAAGCATTTTGCACTTTTTTTTGAAGAGGTATTCATCAATAAATTTCCAACTAGCGCCGCTGTAAAGAAAAAAGAAATGATTGATGATATGTTTGAACAACTTATGGAGCAAAATAACCCAAAAGAGATGGAGAGGGTATTTGCTACCTATAATAAAGAAAAGGAAGCTATAGAAAAGGATTTAAGTATAGAAAAATCTTTTCCGTTATACAGGGAAGTTGCTGAAACCGAAAATGTACAGGTATTTGAACTTTTGTCTACCTTCTTCGTTGCCAATTTTAATAACTTTCAAGTCGGAAAATATGAAAGTTACGAATTAGCTTATGAAATGTACAGGAAAATTGTCTTAACAAAGTATAGAAAAGAATACATGGACAAAGTAGAAGCATTTGAATGTCAGGTGAAACGATTTAAATAATGCACTTTTAAAAGTTTTAACGAACTAATGGAGAAAATTGAAGCAGAAACAAAGTTTCCTTTTCTAATTAAACCACCTAGAGAGCACTTCTCAGTTTTTTTCAAAAAGATATTTGGTCATTATTTTAATTGGGAAAATGAAGATAAACGATTTCAGTAAATAGATACTATCTTTGATTCCTTAAGTGAAAATTTCGACCCAAACGAATTAGAAACTACATTTTTTGAATGTAATAAGAAGAATATAGGTACAGTAGCGCCAACGAAAGAAGATACAGTGTATCAAAAGATAGATGAACAACAATATATCGAGTTGTTTAAGGTTCTTAGTGTATATTTTGTAGCGGACTTTGAAAATGGTGATGCCTTTAAATGTGAGAGTTCTAGGGTAGCTTATGAAGAATATCGAAAAACACTATTGAAGAAGATAAGAGATAATTATTTCCAGAGTGTTGATGAATTTGAGTACTGAGTACAACAATTAAAATAGTGTAGTGTTACGAGAAAAGGAGCCGCTTAGCTGCTTCTTTTTCTATTGCTTAAAAGTAACAGACTTCTTTAATTCCATGTGTAATTTTGTGCAATATTTAATAGCATTGAACTTTCAATATAAAAAGAAACCTCATTATTAGAACTAGTGTAAAATAGTAAAAATAAGTAAAAGGAGAATTGATTTTATGAATTCAGAATCGAAGGATTATTTTTTAAGTACAAAGGAAGCTAAGCGAGCAACAAAAGAATTTAAAAAATTAATTAATGAGATGGGATTGCAACTCCGAATTAAAAGTGAAAATGAAAATAATCGTAACTACATGATAAATCATTATGAGCTGACATTTGTTATGGCAAAAAAGTACGTACGCCACGGTAGTACGTTTCATATTTCAACTAATTCTAAGAACATTATTACACTTAAAACTTGGACTCGTTTTCCTAATGAGTTAATGAAGGATATAATCTATTACGTTTTAGAACTTGGAAAGATTGTAGGCGCAAATGCACTAGTTTTTAAAGTAGAGGGAGAACATAAAGATTTAGTTGCAGATATTAAAGACTTAAAAACCCTGTCTAGAAAAAACGGGCTAGATATAGGATATATTCATTCCAAATCTAAGTGTGATGAATTTGTTTATGTGAATATTAAGAAAGAATTTGTTGAGAATCAACTTAAACTCTATTATACGGTAAACAACTTTTTAGAAGCCAGAAAAGCGCAAGATATTACGTTTAAAGCCAATATAACCAGAGAGGATAAAGGTATTCGAATGTATTCTTATTATATAAATGGTTTAAAAGGAGATTTTACTATAAATCTTTATGATGAAATTATATTAAAAGATAAATATTTTAACGAGACAGTACACATAAATCACCCAAACGATATTAGTGCAGCTTTATCTGAACTCTTTGAGAGAGTGGGGAATGAGACGAAGTTTCCTTCTCTAATAGAACCGCCTAAACACCACTTTAGAACTTATTTAGGAGGAAGGTTTTATAGCAATGAAAAGCTAATTTCAGGTGCATTCAACCTTTTAATGGACCACTTAGAACCACAAGAGATTGAAGTATCATTTGCGACTTCTCCTGATGAAGTATATAAAGAATTATTTAAAAAAGAATCTACACTCCTTGCAGAAATTCATTCTATGTATTTTGTAGTAGATTTCGATAAGGGTGATATCGAAAAGTACACAGACTTGGAAAAGGCTAGTCCAAAATATGAAGCAATAATAACTGCTAAGTTGTATAATAAACATATGAAGGAAGTAAATAAGTTAAAAGAAGACTTAAAGAATTTAACTGTTAGACAATAGAAAGATATATGAAACCGCTCTATCTTAATTAGAAAGAGTGGTTCTTTTAATCTATACTCCCTCTAATAGTTAATTTCGATTTTTAATTATAGTAAAACGAAGAAAAAGCGACAAACAAGCAGTGAAATAAACAGTATAGGTAACTCTAGCTCTCTTAAAAAAAGGGAGCTTTTTATTGTAAAGATACTTTTAAATATGTGATAAAATAACAAAAAAGGAGAATGAACATGTCGCAAAAATTTATAGATATTTATGAAAGTAATAAAGAAATTGAGAAAGCAGAAGGTAAGTTACTAATAGCAGCAAATAAATTAGGATTTAAAATAACCCGTGAACCAAACAACGAATCCATTAAATTTACATTTAGTAAAGGTGGAACAAAACAAACATGCCAAATAATGAAATATACATCCACTGAAATTTGGTTAGCTTTTGAGGGGGAAAATATTCCTACTCTAGCGAAACATGCTGTTGAACTTGCAGAGGTTATTGGGAAAGAAGGGAAAGACCTCACAGCTGTTATTATTAAAGCATTGCCTACAATGAATGATAACGAATTACCTGCAAAGAGGATAGTGAAAACAAATGAATACTATCAATACTTTTTAGGTGGTAATGGACCTGCGCCGCTCCTCCAAGAAGAAAAAGAACCAGACTTGTTTTATATAAACATAAAAGAAAACTACATGGAAAATCTGGATGCTTGCGTAAAGGTTTTAAAGAAAGAGATTAAAGAGCTTAAGGAAAAAGATGTAACAGTCACAGAGAGAGGGAAATTAATTTCTACAACGTTTGCGCAACAATATTATTATAAGGGTGTCGATAATTCAATAACTTTGGAGTTTGACAAAGAGACAATATTATCTGATAAGGTGCTTCAAATGAAGGTCGTTGTAAGAGATAGTCAACATTTATCTACTTTACTAAAAGACAGTTTTGAGCAAATAGTAGCTACAAGTAAATTTAATATATTGCTTGACCCGCCAAAAAAACATTTCAAAGAGGCTCTAACAATTACGTTTAGAAACCAATATGACCTGTTGGATGAAGTGTTTAATTTACTTAGTCATAAATTTAGTCCGGAAGAAATAGAAATTAAATTTGCATCAAATACGCCTGGTCTTTATAAATCAATTAACGTAAGTCAGAGGCACACATTGCTTAGAATTGATAAATTTTATTACATTTTAGATTTTACAAACAAAAATAGTGTAACGGAATTTACCGAAAGCACGAGTGCAATTAACAAATACAAGCAAACTGTACACGAATTACTCTATAAAGAATACACCGAAATGAAAAAGAACTTTGATGAAGAACTTGCTAGTGATTTAGAAGAAGCAGACAGCTTAAGTACACCCTAAAGAAAATACAAGATATAAAAAGCTCTCTTTACCTTGGAGAGCTTTTTTAGTTTTAAATATGTATATAAAGGTCTTTTTGTTAGTTGGCTAATATTTAAGGTGGAATGAAGAAAAGAAGTTTTTTTGCATGATGAAATGAGATGGATGCCTGTGAAGAGGTATTATTTAGCTTTTCTAACTTGTGTATTTGTACTTTGCTCGGAAATATATATTAAGAATATTGTGGAGCAGAAGATTGTGTTGGCTGAGAACGCCCCAAAAGCACAGGTAATAGTGGAGAATAAATCTTATCCAATGTATATGGGTAGTTACTGTTGGAGAGGGTTGGAAAACCAAAGCAAGTGTGTAAATTCATTAGGAGCGGTTAAGTTAGCCAGAAGCAAGAAAGTAATTAGTGTTAATTCGGGGGAGAGACTGAAACTTAATATAGTTAGCCATCTAAAACCTAATGAAACAAGCTTATACTTAGTAAATGGGAATAAAGAGAAGAACGTAATATTAAAAAAGAATGTCTTTAGGGCACCTTTAGAGAAAGGTACCTATTATTACACGTTTGGTGCATGGTGGGAAGCGGACTATAATATTATGTCTTCAGGAAACGCATTCTATCTTTTTGCTCTTACGGTTACCTAATATAGTACAAAATAAGCTTTTATATAAATCTCTAACTCGAACTTATGATAAAATAGAGATATAGAAATAGATAAGCAAAAAAGGAGAAAACTATGAATTTACATGAAACAGAAGAAGAAATGAGAATGGGATTTAAAATATTAACGTTTTTTCAGCATTTTACCGGATTTGTAATTGCTATGAATTTATCTACTCTTCTTTTAGCTTGGTTAAGTTGGAATAAGGATGATAAACATTGGACAGCATCATTTGCCCTTTTATTTGGTATCTTTTCGGCTATTTTATTAGTAGCTGTATACAAGAGACTTGAAAAAGGAGCATTAAAAAACTTAAATATATCAACAAAAAAAGAACTATATGCAAAAATGAGAGAATACAAGAAAATGAAATAATGAATAACCCCCTTATAGAATGCTTTAAGCCTGTAGGGGGGTTATTTTATATAAAATAGGGTATTCAAGAAAAAGACCTATAAGAAAAATTCACATTGAAACAAAAGAAAGTACCAAAAAAAACTAAATTAGGTAGAGATATAGAAGGTGTATCGGCTGGAACAACAGGGCTAACCACTTAGGGGTGTTATTCATGGCTACAAATATTTTAGCTGTCATCATTTCTTTGTTAATTGTTATTAATCTGTATGCCATCAACGAAATAAAACCAAAACACAAAAGAGAAAAATTTGCTATGTACGCTTTTCTCTTTCTCCTTCTTGTCTTACTCATATATAGTCTATAGCAATAAAAGAGGTACCTACTGTTATTAGCTAAGTACCTCTTTTGTTTAAAACAATGAGAAAAGATAAAATGTTTATTGAATAGATTTAAACCAATATTCAACAGCATCCATTGGTTCCTCTCTTGCATGTACGTAATAAACCTTTACATCTTCGGGTTTATAATCTTCAGGTATTTCAAAAGAAAAACGAAACTTTTTTGAAGTTTCCATATCAAACACTTGTAAGTTGTTTTGTTTAGATTTAAAGTCTTTAAATGCATCTTTTACGTCCGCTTCTAAATAACTCCAATCTAAGTCTTTATAATCTTCAATTCTATTTCGTTCAACTTTTCTTATTTTTGTGTTGTTTGGCGTATCGAAAGCGATAAAATCTGTAGGGAAACGATAATTATCAAGTCGTTTATCCCACTTACCCGTTATAGTATATGTATTTCCTTCTTGCCTCACTGAAAACGTAATGTCACTTGGTTTTAGATGGTACCAAGAGTTATAGCCTATATATCCAAAGAATGAAAGAAGGATTAGTAATGGAATTAAGAATAAAGAAAAAACAATTCGTTTTTGTTTCCTAAAGCGAATGGCTATTAAACAGATAATTAAAAAGAGAATAGGGATAATAATATGCATAAAGTGACTCCTTAATTAAATTTAACAACGTCTATTATAACAAAAAATTCAACAAAGGGGTTTGTCTTCAAGAGAAAAGGAAAATTAATCCGCTTATTTTAAAGTATAAGTAGAATTTCATTGTATTTAATTGTTTTAATATTTCAAATACATAAAAAGCAGGGAATGTTTATTTAACATAAGCCCTGCTTTTTTTAAAAACTATCTTGTTAGTATCTTTAACAATTACTTCTTTTGTTTAGGGATGATAGTATGCTTTTCTAAGAACTTTGTATCAAAGTGTCCAGATACAAATTCAGGATGCTTTAACAACTCTAAGTGGAAAGGAATAGTTGTATTAATACCATCTATTACAAATTCATTTAGAGCTCGTTTCATACGTTGTAAAGCTTCGTCACGGTCTTTTCCATGCACGATAAGTTTTGCTACCATTGAGTCGTAAAAAGGCGATACAGTGTATCCTGGGTAACATGAGCTATCTACACGAACACCATTCCCACCCGGAGGAAGATACATATGAATCGTTCCTGGAGAAGGCATAAAGTTTTTAGCTGGATTTTCTGCATTAATACGGCACTCAATAGCATGACCTGTAATAGTGATGTCTTCTTGTCTAATTGTTAACTCTTGACCGAACGCAACTGAGATTTGTTCTTTAATTAAATCAATGCCTGTTACCATTTCAGTTACTGGGTGCTCTACTTGAATACGAGTGTTCATCTCCATAAAGTAGAAATCACCATTCTTATCTAAAAGGAACTCAACTGTTCCAGCTCCGCAGTAGTTAACAGCTTGTGCTGCTTGAACTGCTGCTTGTCCCATACGTTGACGTAGCTCTTCATTTAAAGCAGGGGATGGAGATTCCTCAACTAATTTTTGGTGGCGACGTTGAATAGAACAATCACGTTCACCTAAGTGAATTACATTACCGTGTTGGTCTCCAAGAACTTGTATTTCAACGTGACGAGGTTCTTCTACGTATTTCTCAATGTATACACCCGCATTACCAAACGCAGCCTCAGCTTCTTTTTGTGCCTGCACAACTGACTTTTCTAATTCATCTACACTATTAGCAACACGCATACCTTTACCACCACCGCCAGCTGTAGCTTTAATGATAACAGGGTATTTTACTTCTTCAGCAATAGCAACTGCTTCTTTCATATCTTTTACAATGTCTTTTGTTCCCGGCACAATTGGAACACCAGCATCTTTCATTGTAGAACGAGCGGTATTTTTATCACCCATTTTACGAATAGCATCTGAAGAAGGACCAATAAACGTAATATTAAATTCTTTACATTTATCCGCAAATTCAGCGTTCTCAGATAAGAAACCGAATCCTGGGTGAATAGCATCTACGCCCGTAAGCGTAGCAATGCTAATAATGTTGTTCATGTTTAAGTAACTATCTCTAGAAGGAGTAGGACCGATGCAATATGCTTCGTCCGCTAATTGTACATGAAGGGCACTTACGTCCGCTTCTGAATAAACCGCTACAGTTTTAATGCCTAGTTCTTCACATGCACGAATAATACGTACAGCAATCTCACCACGGTTAGCAATTAATACTTTCTTAAACATATTATCTACCTCCTGTAGGGCGCACTTTAAATAATGGTTGTCCAAATTCAACAAGTTGTCCGTTTTGTACAAGAACTTCAACAATTTCGCCTTCAACTTCAGCTTCGATTTCATTGAATAACTTCATTGCTTCTACAATGCATACTACCGTGTCATTGCGAACTGTGTCGCCTTTTTTAACAAATTCAGGTGTATCAGGGCTAGCAGATGAATAAAACGTACCTACCATTGGTGAAACAATCTCAACTGTATCTGTATCTACAGCAGGAGCTGGTGTTGGAATTGTCACTTCTGATAGAGTAGGAGCTTCTTGTTTTGACGCAGTTGTTAAAAATGGTTCAGAAATAACCGTGTTTTGAACAGCAGCAGGAGCTGGTTGTACTGTTTCAGAACCTTTCTTTTTAAATGCTAGTTCTGTTACACCTTGCTTTAATGTAAATTCTTGAATAGAAGAGCTGCTTTCGATTAATTGAATAATTTCTTTAATTTCACTTGTGTTTAACATGATGTTATCTCCCTTATAATTAGTTTTCTAATGATTCTTCAAATTCGCCTATTTTTCTGAATTTCTCATAGCGTTGTTCAATGAGTTCTTCGCTACCCATAGATGACAAGTCATGAAGGGCTTTACGCAGTGTATTCTTTATGTATGTAGATTGTTGTTCCATATCTTTATGTGCTCCACCGGCAGGTTCGGATACAACTGCATCTACTATGCCTAGGTCGTATAAATCTTGTGCACTTACTTTTAATGCTTCAGCGGCACGTTTAGCTTGAGTAGAGTTTTTCCATAATAGAGCAGCAGCTCCTTCTGGAGAGATGACACTATAAAACGTGTTTTCTAACATAAAAATCTTATTGCCGATTCCTAAGGCTAGAGCGCCACCGCTGCCACCTTCACCAATAACAAAACAGATAATAGGAACACCAAAGCTAGCCATTTCTCGAAGATTACGAGCAATTGCTTCTGACTGACCACGTTCTTCTGCTTCTTTTCCTGGGAAAGCACCCGCTGTATTAATAAATGTAACAATAGGACGGTTAAATTTATTTGCTTGTTGCATTAAACGAAGGGCTTTACGGTAACCTTCAGGTTGTGCCATACCAAAGCGTCTATGTAGATTTTCTTTTGTATTTTGTCCCTTTTGGTTGCCTATTACCGTTACTGGTATACCTTCAAACGTTCCGATACCTCCAATAATAGCAGGGTCGTCCGCATAAAGTCTATCACCATGCAATTCTATGAAATCATCAAAAATAGAATCAATGTAATTTTGAGTAGTAGGACGCTCCAAGTGACGAGATAGTTGAATACGGTCCCATGTATCCATTTCTTTTGTTTCTTCTTCTGGTTCATATTCAGAAAGATGATTTTCTAAATTTGTAATAGCGTCAGACAAATCAATTTCATGTTTTTCCGAAAATGACTTTAACTCGTCAATTTTTAGTTTTAGTTCTTCTATATTTTCAAATGTCTCTTTATTTACTAACATGCTGCTTGTCTCCTAGTGTGTGTATTTTTAAGATAGTGGCTAATTCTTTCTTCATATCTTTTCGATGAACCACCATATCTAGTTGACCATGCTCTAAAAGAAATTCTGAAGTCTGAAAGTCTTTAGGCAACTTTTCTCTAATTGTCTGTTCAATAATACGTCTACCAGCAAAGCCAATCAGTGCTTGCGGTTCTGCAATGTTAATATCGCCTAATGAAGCAAAACTAGCAGATACACCGCCTGTGGTAGGGTGTGTTAAAACAGAAACATAAAGAATACCAGCTTTATTTAATTTTTCTAATGCTGCGCTTGTTTTACCCATTTGCATTAAACTCAGAATACCTTCTTGCATACGTGCGCCACCACTAGCACAGAAAAGAATAAATGGTGTTCTTGTTTCAAGAGCAACTTCAATTGCTCGGGTAATCTTTTCACCTACTACAGAACCCATACTGCCCATGCGGAATCGAGAATCCATTACACCAAGAACAAGTGGATAGCCGCTAATTGTCGCTTTACCTGTAACAATGGCATCGTGTAGTGATGTTTTCTCTTTATCAGCCTCTAATTTTTCCTTATAGTCCGGAAAGGATAGAGGGTCAGTAGAGGAAAGGTTACGATTAAATTCTGAAAAAGAACCTTCATCTACTAAAAATGAAATGCGTTCATATGCAGAAAGCGCATGATGATATCCACATTTTGGACAAACATTTTGTTGAGCTTTCAGTTGCTCTCTAGGAACTTTCTTATTGCATCCTTTACACTTTTCAGGAAAAGGAATAAATCCAGGTTTTAAATCCGAAGTAAAAAATAATTTCTTTTTATCTAAAGTTTTATTCATTTTTAACATAAATTAGGTACACCTCTATAATTTTGAGTCAGTGGTCTGACCACTTTTTCACGAATAGTAATTTTACCAAAAAAATCGAAATACCTGTTGGGAAATCAGCAAAAAATGTAGAATAGAATATAAAAATGTAGGGATAGGTGGCAAAAAACCTTAATAAACCAAGGTTTCAAGAGTTAATAAAATTTTTCTTAATTTGGGAAAAAATAAAGAAAAACAAAGTTTAAAAGAATATGGCTATGCTAAAATAAGTTAAAAGTAAGAGTGGTAAAAGACAAATGAATAAAACTAAAAGGGGATAAATATAATGTTTCAATTTTGCAATGATACCAAAAGAAGAGTATCCATTCATCCAGGAACTTCTATACACGGGTGTACTACTGATAAAGAGAATATTATGCCATTAGAAATTTGCACGTTCCATTTACCTAAAGGAAAAGGGGCATGGGTAAAAATGTGGGATTATGGGGAAGAGAGGGGTCTTCAAATTTTGGTTACACCAACTGAAGGAGAATTTGAATTTCAGTTTTACAATGATACTCAAAGAGAAGTATCTATTCATTCAGGAACAGCTATGAATGATTGTGTATTTGATAAGTCTCCAATCTCACATTCTGAAACATGCACATTCAAATTGCCAAACGGTACTTTTCCATGGGTGAAGATGTGGGATTATCGTGAAAAAGGGGGACTTCAAATTTTGGTAATGCCCAGTACTGGACAAGCTGGATAATAAGATATATTACTAGTAAAACAAACGAGTTGAACTCTACCTATGTTTAATAGAGTTCAACTCGTTTTGATTTGTAATAATGCTTTATTGACGGTTAAAACGTAGGATACCTAAGTTTAGTAGTTGTCATTATAAAAGCGTTTGTATTTGATTCTTCAATGAAATCACTTGTTCAGAAAAGAAGATATACGTGTGTTCTGTTGTTTTTAAAACCAATCTATCTGAAACATCTTGATATGGACCGATATAAGTAACCTTATTGCTAGGTAAGATATTCGAATAGTCCAATGTAATTTCAGTAATTGAATCTACAGGAATACTGATGAATATAGAAGTACCGGTTATTGTTAGTGCATTACCTTCTCGTTTTATGTCAAAATTCATTACGTCCAAATTATCAACCCCTAATAAATAGGCATTGCGCCCTGTTAGTAAAGTGTGTATGTATGTATTTAAAGTATAGCGTATCGGGAAAATCATTCCAACTATATTGGGATAAAACGCAGTAACTTATTTTTGTTTAATGACTAAAAAATGTTTATAAATCCCATATTTTCCTTTATGATTAGTAAGTATTTTCGATATCTAAAGTAGTAGGATAACAGATATCATAATCTTATAAATAGAAATGAGGTACAGTAAGTAGATGTTTGAAAAAATGAAAATTCGCTATTTTGCATTAAGTGCAGTTGCGCTGTTTTTAATTTTGGCTATTTTGTACGGAGTGTTTATTGGAAAGCCGTCTGAAATGGACCCTGTATCGGATGTTATTTTTCAATATATTATGCTAGGAATATTTCCATTAGTGTGGTTTGGTTTACAGTTTAAAAAGCAAAAACAACCGATATCCTCTGTAGTGACCACAAAGAGAATAAAACCATATATAAAAGACATTATTATTCTAGTACCTACACTTTTGTTCTTCACATATGGAGCCTATTGGTTAACAGCATTTGCGTTACATGGGCTATTTCCAAACTATGTAAAAGAATTCTTAGCTGATGACATGGACCTGCCAGCTAATAAGGTTATATATATTCTAACAGTGTTAAATGGATGTGTAGTTGGACCAGTTGCAGAGGAATTTATGTTTAGAGGATTATTGACTAAGCGCTTAGGTACAAAAACAACTATTCTTTGGGGAACAATCCTATCTAGTTTTATTTTTAGTGTCTTCCATTCTGATATATTGGGTTCGTTTGTATTTGGTTTTATTTTATCTATAGTATTCTTAAAAACCAATAATTTA